>Ga0256826_1001633_pt1 | contig 13894 bp, 10 predicted proteins | sample CV79metaG_FD_185975 | JGI IMG/M metagenome (GOLD analysis project Ga0256826, IMG submission 185975) | Hydrothermal vent microbial communities from East Pacific Rise, Pacific Ocean - CV79 | ecosystem: Environmental > Aquatic > Marine > Hydrothermal vents | place: Pacific Ocean: East Pacific Rise...
TAAGGAGTCAACATTACTATGAGATTATCCTGCTCTACATTTGTTGTAGTAGATGTAAACAGATACTCTCCTATCCATGGAATATCTCCTAAAATTGGAACCTTAGTTACTTGAGTTGTATCATATACTTTCACTAAACCACCTATTATAATAGTCTCACCATGACGTAAAATAGCTTGTGTTTTCACCTCTTGTTTTGAAGTAGTTGGTTGACGTACAGGCTCTCCATCTGCATTTAATCCTGTGTCTGTAACATTCTCAAGAATCGCTTCAGCATCTAATGTCACTTTATCGTTTGAAGAGACACGTGGTTTTATTTTCAGAGTCAAACCGATATCTTCACGTTTAAAACTACTTGTTACACCACCACCAAGTGTCGAACCAGTTACTGTTCCCGTTGATATAGAGATAGTCTTACCAACATAGATTGATGACTCTTTATTGTTTACACAGAGAATAGAAGGGTTCGATACCGATTTTGCTGCACCATTTGTCTCAAGAAAATCAATAGTTGCTCCTAAAGCATAATTAACACCAGTGAGACCACCTATAGAACTCAAAAGTGCAGCATCTACTGCTACAGAAGGACCTGTAAAGTTTGTTGCTAAAGTATAGAGACCGCCATTAGAGATAGCCCCTCCATCAAAACCATACTTCATACCAAGACTTTCAGCATTTCTCTTATTTATCTCAATAATTCTCGCTTGAACATACACCTGATACTTCTCTTTATCAAGTTCATCAATGATAAGTTTAATACCTTTGAGTATTAAAGGATCACCGATGGCTATGATGGCGTTTATCTCTTCACTAGCACTGATATTTGGCTTCATAGATGGATCTGAGAAAACCTGCTTTGCTATGATCTCATTAAGACTTGCTGCTACCGTTTTCGCATCAGAGTTTTTAAGAGCAAATATCTGAACACTATTATCTGTGTGAGACTCAACATCCATCTTTTTTACAAGCTTCTCTATCTTTGCAACATTTTTAGCGATTCCAACTACAACAAGTCCATTGATATTATCATCTAGTATGATTTTTACATTTTCTCGCATCACTTTTGCATTAAAGATTGACTTACTTATATCAGTAAGACGTACCTGTAGCTTCTTTGCATTTGCATGCTTAATAGGAATGATTTTTACAACTGAAACATAGTTTGTATCTATATCTTTAATCACACGTTTTATAGTCTCTATATTTTTTGGATAATCCGTAAGCAGTATAATATTGCTCTCTTTCATAGTCATAAGTTTCGCTGTTTTTGAGATAAGATAACGTATCTTTGCAGCAACTACATCTACATTTTCACCATGAACAGGTATAGACTGAGTCACCATAAGTGAACCGTTGATTTTTTTACCCTGTTTCATAATCTTTACATTATGTTTAGCCGCTTCAGTTGAACGAATCACCTGATAAATCGACCCCTCTTTTATAAGAGTAAAGCCTTTGGACTCTAGAACTGAGACTAAAATTCCTATCAACTCATCATCATAAACAGGGGTAGTACTCACAAAATTCACTGTTCCATTGATTTTGTTATTTATCAAAATATTTTTCTGTGTAATCTTAGAGATAAGTTTTATAAAATCATTTATCTGTAAATCAGAAAAACTTACATTTACCTGCTCTCTCGCATTGAGACTTAGTGTTAAAAGTGTGACTAAAAAAATTGTTTTAATGAATTTCATATATTATTTCCTTCTCTTGATTATTTCGTAAAACTACCAGTTCTATAGTGTTAATTTTATCTATATTTTTATAGAGCTTAATGGCATCCCTAAAAGATGAAAGACGAATATTGTTCGCTTTTATGATGACATCGCCCTTCTTGAGTCCAAGTTCAGCCATTTTGGAGTTTGGTTTTATACGTCTTACTCTAAAACCCTCTATCTTACCATTTTTCTTCACAGGATCTATAGCGATATCTTTCCATATTTTTGATGGATTTTTTGAGTAAAAATTTATATCTTGCTTTGAGACACTATGTTCATTCATATCTGCACTACTCTGCTGTTTTACTCTAGTGACACTTTTAGATAAATCAGCTTTTGAAGAAGAAGCCAACTTCAGAACATACTCTTTACCCGACTTAGTAAAGATAACTCTGTCGAGTAGAATCTCTTTGAGTTTATATCCAGCATAAACCTCTCCAACACTTACTATTGTTGTTTTTTTAACTGTGGACTTTTTAGCAACTATAGCAAAACCATGAGTTTGATTTCCATAAAGACCCTTCAAAACAAGTGAATTTATACTATATGCTGAAGCAGTACTCGTCTGTGTCTGAGCTGTTGTGGTGCTCTTCTTTACTTGTGCACGAACTAACATATTTTTAAAATCCACTCTCTGGTATGTAGCTTGATAAGATTTCTTTGCATTAAGTGAGATACCCTCACTTGGAAGAAACCACCAAACAGCAAGAGATATAAGTTTTGCAAGTAACAGAAGTGTAAAGAGTGTTGTTACGATAGAGATAAGTTTAGTACTAGAAATTTTTTGCATAAACATACTCTCCATTTTGAGACTTTTTAAACATTCTCAGTGAATTTCTATACTTTGAGAACATCACCTTTGAAGGCTTTAGTGCAACACTTATATTTCTATCTACAAGATTTACAATCAAAGAAGCCTCTCCAAACTCACCCTTTGCTTCACCCACTACATGAAGAGGGTCCAACAAACTATGCACAACTTCAAGTGATTCAATTTTTGATGGAAGATAAGACTCTACTAAAGATGAGAGTTGAATACTCTCTACATTTACATGGTTGTAAACTCCTAGTAGTACGATATCTACCTTCTGTATTAGTGCAGCATCAATAGCTTTAGCACTTAGTTCTAGATTTTCCACCTCTAAAGAGAGAAAATTTTGTGTCAAATGCTCTTTAGAGATGACAATATCAAATACTTTTAGATTTTTTTCTAAGAGGAAGTAAACACTCTCTTTTGGCATAAACAGAATTAAACTAAAGATAAAAAAGAGCAAATATGCAAAAAACTTCATTATTTTTTTTACCATTTTATCTCCAGTACTAAAGAGGCTTTCGTCTCACTTAGCCTCTTTATTTTTAACAGCGTAATGTTATATGAGCCATTTAAAACTTTTCCCATTAGAGAGTTTAATGCTGCTGTATCTATGCTCTCTGTCGTAATCTTTATAGATTTTTTCTCTCTTTTTATCTCTAAGTTTGCCCCTCTTAATGATCTCTGTGAAAGAATTCTATTGATCGCTTTTTTCGTTTTCTTAGGATTTACATAAACTGACTTTAAAGAGTTTAAATCTATGGCAAGTTTTTCACTCGTTTTATAACTCTCAGTTGCTTCTAAAAGCTCCTCTTTTAAACTGGTGAGTTTAAAAAGTAAAAATGCGATAACGACCACCAAAAGAAGGGCTATTTGAAGAGGGTTTACTCTGTTCATAGTTTTACCTCTACTTTCATATTTTGACCACTAAAGGAGAGTTTATATTTTACTTTTTTAGCGTTTAGTCTAGAGATAATTCCTCGCTCTTGTCCTTTTATCACACCGCTAATAGTTACCATTAACTTCTTCTCTTTGTACTCAATGAGTGTTATCTTCTGAGTAGCTCTTAAAGGCATTGATAAAAAGTAGGAGATAACTGCTCGCAACTCTGTCTGCAAAGTATGAATATTATTGTACTTTGTAAATGTTGAACGATTTTGAAACATTGTTGATTGGAGTTTATACTTACTAAAGAGTGAATCTTTTGCATTCGCTATAGTATCTATTTTTGAGTGTGTTAAAAAGATCTCCACTATTAAAATAAATATAAAAATACTAAGAATAGTCCCTATCATATAGAAACTCTTGTTATCGACTATATGTCCAAACTGCTGTAGTTTAATGGTATGTTTAGAGAGTTTCTTATCTTCTAACACTAAAGGTTCACTCTCTTTTAACCACACGGTAGGTACAACAACCACTAGGTCATCTTTGAGATAGATACTCTCCATCTCATTTATCTCCAGAGCACCCTCTAGTGTTTCAAACTCACTCTGAGCAAAATGGATAGAGTGTATACTAGAGAGTCCTATACCTTTTTGTGCTAAAAGAGCTAGAATTTTTTTATCTTCATAGGCAAAAGCTATGAAATCATCCTCTTTTTTATAGGCACTATAGGAGTAGTGTCCCTCTGGAAGTGAGTCTAAAAAAATAGATGGAAGAAGTTTTTTCACCTCTCGAACACTCTTTACAGGAATAGTTATTTTTTTAACCCAGTAGAGTGATGGGGAGAGAATAAGATCAACTTTTTCTCCCTTATCAAGAGAAAAAACAGTATCTACAGAGGGGTCAACAAATAGAACTCTACTACTGCGTTTAAATTTCATAAACAAAATTAGACCCTTTATTTTTTTCTATATCATACTCAAATGTCACCTTAGAGTGAACATTATCTCTTGAAATCTCAAGCTCTACAAAAAGAATAGGCTTAAAATAACTTACTTTAAAGCCTTTAAGATACTCTTTCTCATCATCTTCTAAACCGATGTCCTCTAACTTCGTATAACTCCCTGCCCCAGAACTTAAAAGCTCCGCTCGCTCTTTTTGACACCCAAGCATCATCTCCCAAACTTCAGTCGTAGCGAAGTTGAGATCTATACTTATATTACTATCTTTAGAGTAGTAAAAGAGTGCATCAAAGTTGATCTTTGAGAGTGCATTATCATTATACTCTCGGCTATAAAAATCATTTATTTTTTTTAAGTGTGCCGATGAAGTTATATAATCTCTAAATAGATATGGATTCTCATCAAATATAACACTATTATAGCTGTTGTCTTCTTTAATCCCACTAATATTATCACGTAATATATTGACATACTGACTATTTACATTATAATTATTGAAGTAAATTTGCAGTGCTTGGGTATTGTTATCATCTATCTCTAAAGGATTAAACTTTCCTCTAGCACTACTCATTTTCATAACTATCTCCAAACCATCTATCTCAAAAGGGATAAACCCAGCCTCAGCTATTAAAAGATAAAGATCACTACTTGAGTTGTTCTCTACTACCTGTTTTATCTCTGGAGAGTTTTGCAGTATTGCTAAAATATCTTCTACTATTAGAGTAGTTTGGTACATAAAGTTTTCATTTTTAACAAGAGTAGTCGCACTATTTACCTGTTTAAGACCTATCCCTATCGCTACAGTTATAACAATGACAAACATCACTGTTATAAGAAGGGCTATAGCGTTTTTACTACTTCTCACTACGAAATACTCATAGAGAAGATAGGGAGTAACATAGCTGCAACGATAAAGCCTATACTACCACCGACAAAGAGCATTAAAGCGGGCTCCAGAAGTGTTAATAAGAGACTTATTTTATCACGGTTCTCTTCAAAATAGAGTTCTGAAACATTCGTTAAAACATTTTCAAGTTGAGAGGTCTCCTCTCCAAGAGCGATAGACTGAATAAATGAGTTATCTATCCTCGTACTACTCTCATCGAGTGCTTTTGAGAGCTGTTTTCCCTCAACTACTTTTTTACTTGCACTGACAAATAGCTCTTTTATAACTCTGTTGTTTAAGATGTTTGCACTCAAGTTTACTGTCTGCACAAATGGTACACCTGAACGAGTTAAAAGTGATGCGATGTATGAAAAACGGGCAAGCTCACTTTTAAGTGCTATAGTCCCAAAAAGAGGCAAGGAAAGCATAAACTTATCGACACCATAAGCAAAGCTATACACTTTCTTCTTCAAGGTCACAAAGATAACAACTATAGCAAAGATGATACCTAGTAACATCTGAAAATTATTTGAGAAGAACTCTCCTGCAGCTATAACAAACTGTGTTGGCATCGGTAACTCTTGATCCATACTCTCAAAAATTCCTGTTATCTGTGGCACAACAAAAGTGAGCATAAACGCTATCATCACTAAAGAGATAATAATCATAAAACTCGGATATGCAAATGCACTCTTTATCTCTTTATGAATTCTATCCTGCTCTTTTAAAAAACGTGAGAGTTCTAAAAGTACTTCATCCAAAATACCGCCACTCTCACTTACCTTTATAGACTCTTTAAAAAAAGCAGGTAACTCAACGATAGTCTGTGCTTCAAGTGCTGTGTAGAAGTTTTGCCCCTCGTCAAGATGTGTACTTACAGTCGATAAAAAAAGTTTCATCTTTTTGTTTTTTTCATAGTGCGATTGCACTATTTTAAGTGCAGAGACAATGCTAATACCAGAGCGAATATACATAGAGAGTTCACGAGAGAGTGCGGCTAACTCTTTAGGAGGAATCTTATACTTTGAAGAGAACTCAAATTTTTCATAAAATGCAGGGCTATCCTCTTCTAGAGTCTGATAGATTACACCTTTTGCTTTGAGTTTTGTTCTAGCTTCACTTAGAGAGAGAGCCTCAACTCTATCACTAACTTTTTTACCCTCTTGGTTAATTCCCTTGTACTTAAATATCATTGTAATGCTTCTTGTGAGAGTTTTTCTTTAACATCAACAAACTCTTCGAGATAGTTATACACTTTTGTTCCCTCAAAGTAGTCTGTATAGTCATATACCTTATCCTTATAAACAACGATTAGCTGATCAGAGATACCATTCTGTTTTACATCAAAAGAGAAACATACATTTTCCTGAACATCCTCTTCATTAAAAAATGATGGATTTTCAAAGCTTACAACACCTTGAAGGAAATTATAATGATAAAGCTCTATTGAGTTGTCAAACCAACTCTCTACATCTTTTAGTTTAGTTCCCTCCGCATAAATACTGCAAGAACTACAATCATCAAAACAGAGTAGTTTCACATCTTTAGCCTCTTTAGCTTGAAGCAGTAAATACTCTTTTAAATTTGTAAAACTTGGATTTATCTCCTCTTGTGCTACATTTTTTAGTTTTGAAATTGCCAGAGTATATACAACCCCGATAATCATGATAACTATCATAAGCTCAATAAGAGAAAAACCCTTCTTCATTGAGCGCTATTTACACTCACTCATTTTAATATCTTTACCTTCATCTTTACCGCCTTCTTTCTTATCTGCTCCAAGAGAGATAAGCTCAATACTTCCATCATTATTTAAGTAAATAAACTCTTGACCCCATGAATCTTTTGGCATTTTTCCATCTTTAAAGTAACTATCATCTTCTGTAAGAATTTTAAGTCCCTCTTCTGTTGATGGGTAGACACTATTTTTAATCTTATACATATCAAGTGCACCGTCATAAATAGACTTCATCTGAACACAAACAAGGTTACGTTTTGCCTCTTCACCTTTACCTGTAAGAGAAGGCATAACCATAGCTGCTAACAGCCCTAAAATAACGATAACAATCATGAGTTCTATAAGTGAAAATGCTTTTTTAAAGCCTCTTTTTTGTCTATTTTTTTGCATTAATCTTGCCTTTTATACTTTTATTTTACTTATTATAGTGAAAAAAAATTACGTTTGAATAACAAGAAGTCTTTAGAAGAGGGTTTTATAACTATTTACACAATGAAGTGAAAATAGTTATAAAGGAGAAAGAGGTGTGTTCTTATTGTCTTTCCACACCTATTTCATAAAGAGCCGATGGAAGGGTTGTTACATCCAGTGCTCCTAAGTTAGAGAAATCTGTTTCCCAGTTGTTAAATCTGTTCTCACCAAAATGAATCTCATCTAAAATATCTGTTGCTGTGTCAAAATAAGCTGTAAATTCAGTAAGGCCTGTCTCATCAGTAAAGTACCCAATTCCTCCTGATCCAGCTTCCATAAAGTCACCATATACAACTTCACCATTCTCTACAAAGAATGCATCATGTTCTCCATTATCATTCGCTTTATAAGTGATAATTTCATCATTGCTTATAGTGTATGTTCCAACATTATCCGCTACTAGACTACCATCTTCAGAATTAATAATTCTAATTGTTCCATTATTATCTTCTGTTGGTGTGTTAAAAGCATATCCTTCCCCTTTTGGAAGAGTATCGTCACTGAATGTACTGTTATTCTCCACAAAAGAGTTCAGCATATCCGAAACTGTAGCAAAAGTACTATCAGTATTATAGTCTCTCACTGCCTCACCCCATGAATCTCTCTCATCATTAAATCTTATATATGCAAATGTATAAAAATTTGCATTTACAAATTCTGTTCCATATGTAGCATTAAATGTAGAGGCATTTAACTCTGCTATAAATTTTACAATAGCTTGTGAGTCATTATTATCATCAAGAATTGAAATCACATTATCTGTAACCTCAATAGCTTCTGTATGCACAGAGTCTGGATCATCGCTAAAACCACCACTCTCATCTCTAATTTGATCAGCCCAAGTCCATGAGTTTTCAGTGATCGTTAATTTCTCAACACCTAAAGCGAGCTGTGGAGCATTCATTAAGTCTAAGGCTCTTTGAAGTGCTTCATCACGAGACTGCTCATCTGTAAAGATATGACGTTCACCATAAGAGTCATCTACAAAATGAACACCAGCATCTGAACCATCATTTGTCACAAACATTACATCACCATTTGAAAAGTTTATAACTCCATCAACGATAGTATAGTTCATCTCTGTTGTGATATTATCTTCTGTAATTGTCACATTACCATCTACAGTAAAGTTCATATCAGTTGCATAGATTATTGGATCTGGATTCTCAGTAAATCTTACTGTCAAGTAGTACTGAGGAGATGCTGTTAGTTCATCAACAGTAAACTCTGTTCTTACTACAACAGGAGGGTTAACACCCTCTGGATAGAGAGTGTAAGAGAATGGATTTATAGTTGTATCTACTGGAGTAGCATTAATAGTTACTGTTCCATCACTATTAACATTTCCCGTACAGTTAACTATCACTGTTCCATCTGGAGTTGCAGTTTGTGATGTAATTTGACCATATTCATCAACATTACCCGTTACAACATTCTCTCCAACTGTTCCACTAATAACACCTGTTAATAGATTTACTGTCACATTTACATCCTCACCACCTGCTTCAGCAGGAAGACTCCCGTGAAATGATAGAGGAGGAGTTGGATTATTCACAATATAATCTGTAATAGCAGCTTTAATCACTTGTGTTGCAACATCATTAAACTCTATACTTTCATCATCAACATAGAATGTAGTTGATCCTGACTCATACTCACCAATTTTAACTTCCGCATTTACTACTGCAACAAGTTTATTTTGATCACCATCAAAAAGATATTCATTATCAGAAGATGATGGTTCTGCTATAAGTGCTAGACCAGCACTATGAGGAAGTGCAACCACTCTCCATGTCCCTACTGGAACTTGTACTCTATTTTCTTGAGCATCACTAGCATTCACTGTAACTAAGTTACCAGTTAATCCTTCAGTTAAAGTTGAAACAACACTTCCAGAAGAGTCTATTACCGCACCACTATGGAAAAGAGGTTGATCATCAATACGTGCAAAGTCAACACCAATCCACTCATTTTTATCACCATCATAGAAACCGGCTACAGAATTTACAGAACCCATATAGTCTAGAATTGTTGTAAATGTAACATTTGTATCATACCAGTCACCATTTGAATTTTGCTCTTGAACTGTTGGAGTATAACCAACTCTATAACTTTCTGGTGCTCTAAAACCAAGGATATATGCTTCAGAACCTGCACTAAAAGTAACATTTGCATCACCTGGAACATGTTGATTGATAGAAGCGATAATCGCACTATCTTCCGCTGATGGTGTAGCTAAATTAATTTTTGTCATCATTTTAACTTCAAAACCATTAGGGAAAAGAATATTTCCATCTACAATTTGATATGTTATAGAATCTGTCTCTGCAACCCAGTTTCCTGCACTATCAAGTTCAAGGTCTTCATTATCAGAACCACTATCTGGACTAACAATAAATGTATTTGATACATAATCAAATACTTCTCTAGTACTTAAAAATTGATTGTTTGCTCCTAACTCTTTTGTACCAACTTTAATTTTTCCATTATCCAAATCAAAATCTGAAAGTGTCATACCTTCAACAAAAGCAAGAGCTGATGTATTAGAGTCACCTGTACCTGCATTAGCGATTGTAGCCTGAAGAGCTATAAGTTGTGCATGTACGGATGCTGCTGCTTGTGCTGCTTCACCCGCTGCTTGTGCCGCTAGTGTTGCTTTTTCTGCTGCTTGTGTTGCAGCTGCTTGTGCCACTGTAGCAGATGTAGTGTTTGCTGCAGTTTCTTGTGCTTGTGCTGCTTCTGCTGCTGCACCTACAGCTACTTCGACTTTTGCAAAAATTGCTTCTGCTTCATTCGTTGCTGCTGCTACTTCATTTGAAAGATCTATAGATGTCGCCTCTTGATCTAATGTATTCATAGTAGCTGAATCTGTCACTGCCTGAGTATAACTATTTTCTGCGAGTACTGCACTTGCTTGTGCCGCTTCTAGTGCAGCTGTAGCCGCTATCCTACTTGCAGTAATTTGTTGTGTTGCAGTAGCCTCTTCTTGAGCTTTAATCTCTCGTACTCTATTTAAGATAGTTTCTATCTCTTGAACTTTTGCATTAACTGTAACAAATGCTGTTTCGAACGACCCTTTAGCAACTAAAGCATTTGCTGCTGCTGATTCAGCATCAGCTTCATTGAGTGCAACTAATGCTAAATTTACATTGGTTAATGCATTTCGAACATCGTCAAGCTTAGTCTCTGCAAGTTGAAACGCTGTTCTACCCGCACTATTTGCAGCGATCGCTCTCGTATTCGCTTCTTGTAATTCAATGTTTTGAAGATACTGTTGTGCAACTGCATTAATCTCAAATACATTCTCATCAATTGCAGATGTATTTAAATCATTAAATGTACTATTTAAATCATTGAAAATTGCTCTAACACTCTCTACTTTCACTGTAATTCTTGCTTCCTTAGCTTGAAGTGCCACTGTTGCTGCCGCTTCTAACTCTTTAGCTGATTTTATCTGCTGTACTCTATTAAGTGCAGTTGTTACTATAGTTGCTTGTAACTCAATATCTACTTTTAAAGATAGAGAGCTATTAACATCAGTACTGTTTGAATCAACTAAACTTACTAAATTTGCAAGGTCACCCTGTGCTGTTGCAAATGCTGCTGCTGATGCAGTAGCTTGATTTGTAGCATTTGAGTCTGCAAGTGCCGTTGCTATTGTTTGTGTAAGATTGTTCTCATTAGACATTTGAACTACTATAAAATTAGCAATCTGCTTATTTGAAGAGATATTTGCACGAGCAATACCATCTGCAGCAGCTACTTCCGCTTCATGTACTTTTGCTTGAGCATCTGCTAAGCTTGTTTCTAAAGCTGCTGCATCTAGTGCATTTTGTGCAGCTTCTGCTCTTGCATCTGCAGCATCTTTTTCTGCTTTTGCACGTGCTTCAGCCGCTGCTGCTTCTGCTTCTCTTTGAGCTGCTTCTGCTGCTGCAATAGCTTTTTCTGCTTCGGCTGCATCTTTTGCTGCTTTTGCTGCTGCTTCGTCTGCTGCTGCTTTCGCCGCTGCCTGTCTTTGAGCTTCTAGTTCAGCTGCAAGTTGTGCATCGTATGCTGCTTTTTGATCAGCTGCTGTTGCTTCTGCATCTGCTGCTATTCTATCTGCCTCTGCTTTTGCTGCTGCTGCATCTGCCTCTGCTTTTGCTTGGGCTGCTCTTGCTGCTGCAATTTTCGCTTCTTGTTCTTCTTGTATTCTTTGTAATCTCTCTATCTCATCAAGGTCAGCTTGATGTAAAACGGCTGCAATTTTTGCAGCTTCTGCTGCTGCTCTTAACTCTAATTCTGCTGTTGTATTTGCCTTTGCAATAGCTGCATCTAAGTTACTTACAGCATCAGAAGCATTACCACTAGAGATTGCCTCTTGAGCATCATCTGCATCTCTTACTGAACTTTCAGCTGATGTTCGTGCTACAACTTTAGCCGCAACTCTTGCCGCTTGATTATTTTTATAGACACTCTCTGCAGCTACTTTTGTAGCAGCTGACACTGCTGTAGCATCAAGTGTCACTTCAGCTGTAGCACCATCAAAATTCGCAGCTATAGCATCAAATACAGAACTCATAGTAGAGTTTACATCTGTATTCTCATCCGCTCCGGCAACTGTAACAGTTGCAGCATGAACAAGAACTTGAAGTTGTGTCTGTTTTGCTAAAACTGCTTTTGCAGTTTCTGCATTCACACCATCTATCTCTGCATAAGGATCAAAAGTTGTTAAGTCAACATTAGTAAGTCCCATTGCTGTTTTAATACTTGCTTCTGCATCAGCTGCACTTTTTCCACTCTCTACTAAAGATTGAACTGCTGAAGTAAGAGGGGTAACTACAGTTGAGCCAGCAGGAGCTTTCAAGGAACCTGTAAATGCGGCACCTGTAGAGTTATCAATTCCACCAATGAGTAGTAACGGCCCAGTCTCTGTCGTTGCAGGAATAGTAAACTTACCATCTGCATCAGTAATGGCACTCGGTTCACCACTATCACATGCATTATTTGTATTTACATCTACACATACTGTTGAGCCTACAAGAATACCATCGATTCCTATACCACTATAGGAAACAGCAGTAGGAGGAGTTCCCCCTCCAGAACCAGATGAGGATGTATCGTCATTTGAACTATCACTACTACAACCTGTAATTCCAAGAAGTAGTGCTGTACTTAAAGAGAGTACAACTACTTTTAAATTATGTTTATTCATAATTAACCCCTAATGTTAATTTTTTTTCATTTGCTACTATGATACATCAGATTATTTGACATTATTCTTAAACTTGTGATAAAAGACACAAAATATCATATTTCAAGACTTTTTAAAGACAATAGTCTAATTACAGTATTTTTTTTCGTTGTACTTATAAAAAGAAAAAAAGCCTCTTATAATATTTTATCAGCTATAAATCTTCTCTTTTAATTAATATAAAAAATCTAAATTTAACATTAATTTAATATTTAAACTATACAATACTAACTATTTAAAAATAAATAAAAACAAAAGGGAATAAGATGATTAAATTAAATAAAACTATGCAAATACTTTCTGCAGTAGCGGTTCTCGCACTACTGAGTGGTTGTGGTGGAGACGATGATGATAATAATGGAGATGATAATAATCAAATATCAATAGGTACTCTATCTAGTTTACCAAGTTCTTACACAGAGCCTCTTGTTGCATATAGTGCAGGAGATACTCGAGTTTTTAATGGAAAAACATATACACGTAAGATAGGAGCTGATGGAGACTTTAAAGCTGTAGAAAATACTTTTGATGTTGAGTTTGATGCTAATGTCTCTACTCCCTATACAATTACTACACTTACTAGAACAGAAGCTATAGAGATTACAGAAGCTTCATCAGAGCGTATTCTAGCAACTGTTACTTATGACTTTAATGCTGGTACTGAACATTTTCAAGGAACAAGTTCTGTAAATGGTACTATAGATTGTGTTAATACATATATCACACCATTACCTCTAGTAATATCATTCACAGATGAAGTTCCTGGGTATTTTGACGATGATACACGATCGAGTACAACATGTCCGGCCTGGATAAATGAGGGTGATGATTCAGAACCACTCTCTTTTACAGGAGTATTTAATACTACAATAAATGGAACTTCACATATTAGTGCATATCAGTCATTCTAAATAACTAATTTTCAAAAAGCAGTTTATCTGTTTTTTGAGATACTCTCTCTAGATCTTTAATCCACTACTTCCATGACAATAGAATATACTTTGATAGAAAAAATATTAAGATGAGTTTATGCTTGAGAATTTATTTTAAATAATAAGGGAAAGACTCTTCTCCAGATACCTGCGGCACATAATTGTTAAAGGTGTGCTGCTGTATTCCTACCCTGACACATTATCTTTAACGACCATTGCACAGGTCTAAAGAAGAGAAATGAAAGTATAGCGAAA
>Ga0256826_1001635_pt1 | contig 13883 bp, 10 predicted proteins | sample CV79metaG_FD_185975 | JGI IMG/M metagenome (GOLD analysis project Ga0256826, IMG submission 185975) | Hydrothermal vent microbial communities from East Pacific Rise, Pacific Ocean - CV79 | ecosystem: Environmental > Aquatic > Marine > Hydrothermal vents | place: Pacific Ocean: East Pacific Rise...
TTGACAATAAAATATAGTTAGATTATAATATCTCCAATCATTTAGAAACTGTCATTTCTTTTTGATAAATAATTGGAGAAAAAGATGAACGATATTATAACAAAAGATTTTCACGGTTTAAAAATTCGCTTAATAATTATTGACGGCAAAGAGTGGATTTTTGAAGATGTCCTCCCACAAATCCGCAAAACAGGTTCTTACTCAATTCAACCAACTCAAAAACCGCAAACTCAACTTTCAGAATATCAAGAAACTTTAGAATATATTGATATGTTTGAAAAGTTTTCAGAAAAAACAAAAGGTAAATCGCATATTGAACTTTTGAAACTTGATTCTTTTTTGACAAAATCAGACAAAAATCTATTTTGGATATTTTAAATTTAGATTTAACAAACTCATATTTTTCAGTTTCTGAACTTGGCGATTTTTCAGGTCAAAAAGGTTCTGAAATTAATCAAAGTTTAGTGAGAATTGGTTTTCAGATTTCAGAAAATGGAGTTTGGAAAGTTTTAGAAAAAGGTAAGGAATTCTGTTTTGAAACTCAAAATAGTTTTTCTCAATTAAAATGGAAACCTTCTATTTTAAATAAAATCTAGTTTATTTCGGTGTCAAGAATAAAGATGATGGATTCTCATTATCTAACTTGACCCGATATTTTTTTTGAAAATACATAATACCAAAAATGATTAATTTGGTAAAATATCTAAAATTAAAAAGGCTTATCTTTGCAAACAGAATCTGAAATAAATATAGTTAAACAAGCTTGTCAAGATTTAGGAATTCGTCAAAAAGATTTAGCCATATATTTTGGAGTAAATCCCAAGGCGGTTTCTGATTGGGCAACAAAACGAGTTAAAATTCCAAAACACTTTCAATTAATAATAGATTTAATTAAATATAAAAATGATTGTTTAGCTTTTAAAAGAAGTTTAGGAATTACTATAAAAGATTGACAAATATATTTAAAATATATTATAATGTATTTAACAGAGAGAAATCACTATTTTCTCTCTGAAATCAAAACCTTAAATAAGGGAGTTAATGAAAATTATAACAAAAGATTTTGTAATCTTTCAATTTAATAATCTTGAAATAAGAACTATTGTAATTGATAATAATGTTTGGTTTGTTGCAAAAGATGTGGCAAAAGCTTTAGATTATATTCGTAAAGATAGAAAAATTGATACAAATTCAATGACTAGAAAAATTCCTCAAGAAGATAAGATGAAAATTGCAGACGATTTTAACTCGTCCTCAATTATGTCCCGAGAATTGACTCTAATAAATGAAAGTGGTTTATATATTTCAATTCTTGGAAGTAAAAAAACCGAGGCTTCTCAATTTAAATTTTGGATAACTCGTGAAGTTTTACCATCGATTCGTAAAACTGGTTCTTACTCAATTCAACCAACTCAAAAACCGCAAACTCAACTTTCAGAATATCAAGAAACTTTAGAATATATTGATATTTTTGAAAAGTTTTCAGAAAAAACAAAAGGTAAATCGCATATTGAACTTTTGAAACTTGATTCTTTTTTGACAAAATCAGGTAAAAAATCTATTTTGGATATTTTGAATATCAACTTACAAAATTACTATTTTTCAGTTTCTGAACTTGGAGATTTTTCAGGTCAAAAAGGTTCTGAAATTAATCAAAGTTTAGTGAGAATTGGTTTTCAGATTTCAGAAAATGGAGTTTGGAAAGTTTTAGAAAGTGGAAAAGAATTCTGTTTTGAAACTCAAAATAGTTTTTCTCAATTGAAATGGAAACCTTCTATTTTAAATAAAATCTAGTTTATTTCGGTGTCAAGAATAAAGATGATGGATTCTCATTATCTAACTTGACCCGATATTTTGATTTTGTAAATTCTGCGAACCAACTTTAAAAAAATAACACTAAGTTTTTTATTTAATTCTTAGAAAATTTACTTAAAACTTTGATGAGAGTTGATTTAGGTAGATTGTCAAGAAACTTAAAGTCACCAATTCCTTTGGGAATAATAAAGCGGATATTGGAATCTGTACTTTTTTTATCTAAGAAAAATTTTTGATAGAAATTTTCAACATTGTCAATTTTGTAATCAGTCGGCAAACCATTTTTTACCAAAACCGCTTTTACACGAGAAACCTCATCGGCATTCATCAATCCTAATTCTAAGGCTAACTCATTTGCCATAACCATACCAATTGCGACTGCTTCGCCGTGTAGATATTTTGAGTATGAAGTTTCATTTTCAATAATATGCCCAAAAGTATGACCGTAATTTAGAGATGCTCGGACACCTTTCTCTTTCTCATCTTGAGAAACAACCAAAGCTTTTAGCTCAACAGACTTTCTGATGATTTGAGAAATATCAAAATTCTGATTTGATTCTAAATATTCAAAAAAACTATTATCAAAAATGACAGCCATTTTTAGAAGTTCAGCAAAACCTGCCCCAAATTCTCTTTTTGGTAAAGTCTCTAAGAAGTTTGGATTTATAAAAACAGCTTTTGGTTGGTGGAAAGCTCCGATGAGGTTTTTTCCAAAACTATTATTTATTCCAGTTTTGCCTCCGACACTTGCATCAACTTGAGAAAGTAGAGTTGTTGGAATTTGAATAAAGTCGATTCCTCGCTGATAGATTGAAGCGGTAAAACCTGTAATATCGCCAATCACACCGCCACCAAAACCGATGAGAATTGATTGTCTATTAAATTTATGATTAAAAAGTGATTCTAAAATTGTATTTACACTTTCCATAGTTTTATATTTTTCACCGTCGGGAATTGTAATAATGTGAAGATTGCACTTTGGAAGTTTTGCCAATAATTTAGCTAAATGTAAGCCTGAAACCTTTGGATTTGAGATAATTGCAACTTTTCGATTTTCAACTATTTCTAAATTTGGAAGCTCTCCAATTTGAATCTCATAACTGAAATCCACCTCTTTTTTTAAATTTATTTGTACTTTCAAAATCAATATTTCCTTTTTTATTTTATATGTTTGAGTTAGTCGAAAGATTTTTATTCTAGTTTAACATATAATTTGAAAAAAGTTAAAATTTTGCAAAATAATAAAATTGATATTCATAAATTAGAGATTGAAGATGAGGTCGAAAAATCACTCCGCCCCCAAACTCTTGAAAACTACATTGGACAAAATAAGATTATCCAAAATCTGAAAGTTTTTCTGTTTGCATCAAAAAAGAGAAAAGAGACTCTTGACCATACTTTACTTTTTGGTTCAGCAGGACTTGGTAAAACCACTTTAGCTTTTATTATCGCAAATGAAATGGATTCAAATCTAAAAGTTACTTCCGCCCCGATGATTGAAAAAAGTGGAGATTTAGCTGCGATTCTCACAAACTTACAAGATGGAGATATTTTTTTTATTGATGAAATTCACCGACTTTCACCCGCAATCGAGGAAATCCTATATTCCGCAATGGAGGATTTTCGTCTTGATATTATTATCGGTTCGGGAGTTTCCGCTCAAACGGTTCAAATCGATTTGCCAAAATTTACATTAATTGGGGCGACGACTCGGGCGGGAATGCTTTCAACTCCTTTACGAGAAAGATTTGGAATCCATTTTAGAATGGAATTCTACAAAGATTCAGAACTAGCAAAAATCATTTCTATCGCCTCTAAAAAACTAAATAAAGAGATTGAAGACAATTCAAGTTTTGAAATTGCTAAACGGTCGCGGGGAACTCCTCGAATCGCCCTACGACTTTTAAAGCGAGTTCGTGATTTTTCAGACTTTTCTAATGAAGAGATTATCTTTCACGAACGAACTAAATCTGCCTTAGAATCTCTAGGAATTAATAGTTACGGTTTTGATGAAATGGACATTTTAATTCTAAACAAATTAATTGAGGCAAAAGGTAAAGCGGTTGGCTTAAAAACTCTTTCCGCTATATTAAATGAAGATGTTGGCACAATCGAGGAAGTTATAGAACCATATTTAATTTCTCAAGGTTTTATCGAAAAAACTTCTCGCGGTAGAGTTGCCACAAAAAAAACTTATGAAGTTTTAAAATTCAAAGTAGAGCTCCGTGTCAAGCACGAAGATGACGGGCTTATGTCATTGTCGGGCTTGACCAGATAATCTAGTCCCAATTAAATATAGTTTGAAAAGTTTAACAACTAATTATTAAAGACGATATATTTATGTAATATAATTTAAGGATTACTAAATATGAAAACAAAATTAGTTCTGTTATCAACAGCGACAATTCTTTCTCTTTCAGGTTGTTTCGGTGGAAATGAAACTCCATCAGCAACTCCAGTAGCTTCAGCTCCAATTCCTCAACAAGACCCAAATGCTTGTTACGAGGGTGACAGACTTGCTCCAAGTTGGTTATGTGACCCGTTTATCGAAGGTGGTTTAGGTGCAGTTGGTTCAGCTCCAAAAAGTCCTTTAGGTAGAAGTTTCCAACAAACTGAAGCTATGGCAAATGCTCGAGATTCTTTAGCTCGTGAGCTTGGAACAAAAGTAAAAAATATGTTTAAAAACTTTGCTCAAACAACAGGAGTTGGAGAAAACCAATCTGTTGAAAAAGTAGCTACAAATGTTTCAAAACAAATTTCATCTCAAAATATTGAAGGTGCTAGACAAAAAGGTAGATGGGTAGGTCCAGATGGAACTCTTTATTTACATGTTGTTTTAGACCCTCAAGGTGTTGCTATTTTTAAAGAGGAAGCTAAAAAAGTTGTTAAAACTTCTTTAAGAAATGACGAAGCTCTTTACCAACAATTTGTTGCTAAAAGAGGAATGGACGAATTAGATGCTGCGATTGATAAAGAATTAGGCGGACAATAATTCCCATAACTTCCAATTTTATTTCCCCATTATCTTTTGGGGAACTCGCACACAAAATCTATCACAATGGAAATTTATGACAAAGACTCTTACAAATCTTCTAATTTTTATTACAATTTTTTCAATATCGGGTTGCTCGTTTGTGCAAAAATCTCAAAATCAGACAACTCCCCCCAAAGTGATTGACCCAAACATTAAACCATCGTGGATTGATAGTCCTGAAAAAGACCCAAGAGTTAAAGATAAACTATTTGGAGTGGGTTTTTCAAAGACCCATATTCGCGGACCTCGAGAGCAAAAAAAATTAGCTACGGCTGATGCTATCAATCAAATTGCTTCTCAAAGCAAAACAACAGTAGATAGTAGCATTGATATGATTCAAGCTTCAAATGGTAAAAGTGCATCAAAAAATATCATTTCTCATTCAACTCAAAATGTAAGCGGTAAAATTTCTTCTAAAGAGATTGACAGCTGGAAAAATCCTAGAAATGGTAATTTATACATTTTTATGATTGTCGAATAATTTAAAAAAGGACTAAAATGAACAAAATTATTTTAACTTTATTATTTGCAACATCTTTGTTATTTTCAGAAAGTTTTGCAGATTATAAAAAAAACCAACAACAAGAGTTTGGACAATACAAAAAAGACTTAGCAGCTGATTTTAATAATTATAAAGAGATTTATGAAAAAGAGTTAGCTCAATTCCAAAAGGATATTTATTCTAAATGGGGAGATAAAACTACCTCATCAAAAAAGAAATGGGTTGAATATTCTTCAGATAAGAAAATAAGAAAAATAGTTGATTTTGAAAAAAATATAATTATTGTTGAGATTATCTCAAAAGAAACTCCAAGAACTGTAAAAAGGGAACTTTATAAAGAAGCGATTAAAACAATGTCAGCTTCTCCAAAACAGGCTTATAAAAAAGATACTTTAGCTAAAAGTGTAGATAAAAAATTCTCTCGAGTTTCTAAAACACCTTTTCTAAAGAAAAATATTCAAGATACAAAATCTATTGTACAAAGTGCAATTTTGCCAAAAAACAGTACAGTAAAAAATGTAATTAGATATATTGCAAAAAAATCTAGTATAGTTCAAATTAGAAAAGCTAAGAATTCTCGAGCAAAAATATACTCAATGAAAATTAAACTACCTAAATATTTTCCTCTGAAAAAAGCTAAGGCATTAAAATATAAAGTAGCGAAAAACTCAAAAAGATTCAAAATCAAGAAAGAGCTAATTTATGCAATTATTCAGAGTGAAAGTGGATTCAATCCATTATCGACTTCAGGAATTCCTGCTTATGGTTTAATGCAAATTGTTCCAAGAAGTGCAGGAATCGATGCTTATCAAATGGTTTATAAACAGAAAAAAATTCTGTCTGCTTCATATTTATATGACCCTACGAATAATCTTGAAATGGGAAGTGCATATCTTCATATCCTATATTATAGATATTTAAGAAAAATCACAAATCTTGAAAGCCGAATGTATTGTGTGATTTCTGCTTATAATACAGGGGCGGGAAATGTTTCTCGAGCTTTTGATACAGGTTCAAGAAAAGGTCGTTTAAAACGAGCTATTAAAGTTATTAATACAATGACTCCACAACAAGTTTATAATACTTTGATTAAGAAATTACCTCACGAAGAAACTCAAGTTTATTTAAAACGAGTTTCAAAACGAGTAGATATCTACAAAAATCTAAACTTATAATTGAGCAGATTCAAAATAAATAAAAGGCAAAATATGAGACTACCAAAAAATATATTTTATATTTTTATTTCACTCCTCCTATTATCAGGTTGTAGTGAAAGCACAAAAGAGAAATTAGAAATTACAACAGACAAACAAGTTGAATCTAATGATTTAAATGTGTCAGAAAAAAAAGATAAAACTGACGATAAAGTAATTACTCAAGATATTGAGAAAGTTGCAGAGACTCAAGATAGTGATGAGATTAATGAAGCTTCAGATTCTGAAACTGTAATTATTGTTGATGATATTATTGAAAATAATGAAACAAATACAACTGAAATTTCAAACGACTTAAATATTTCAGATGAGAATACAACTGAAGAAATTGTAGAAAAAGTAGTTATCCAAAATACAAATAATTCTACAAGCTCAAATAGTAAAACCTCATCAAAATATGTGAAAACAGCTTTGAAAACTGATGACGGCACAATAGTGGCAGTTGTTGAAAATAGAAATTATCCAATTCTTACAAGAGAAAATAAGAAAATTTCTATCAAACTACCTGAAAACTTATTGTTAAATAAAAGAGCTATCAAATCTGTGGGAATTCAAACTGTTTCAGCGGTGAAGCTTTCGATTTTTTATCCTGACAATTCGCCATATTTAGAAAATTTAGATTTTCAAGAAGTAAATGGAACTTGGGAAGTTGAACTTTTAGATTTTCCAATTATCGCAAATAGCTATAAATTTATGGTAAATATTTTAGACGATACAAACCAAACTATTATGAATGGTGAGATTGTTGAAAATTTAACTGAAACCACAGATATTATTTCAATTCCGATGACTTTTTCAACTCCAAAAGAGATAAAGCTTTCAACTTTAACTGATATTGTAACTTCAGTTTTAGGCACAGATGGAAATCTTTCTGTTAAGTTTAAAATTTCAAATCCTAGTAATGATACAAATTTGACTTATCAAATTATTAATGAAAGTAACCGTTCAAATTTCTTCAGTCCTGAAGGAAATATTAGCAGTGCTGAATATTCAGAATTGGATTTATTAGTTCTCAATAATTTTGAGTTAAATACAAGTTACAGATATAAAATCATTTTAACTTCTGGAGATGGAAATAAAGTTACTCAAAATTTTGATATTTTTATTCCTTTGACAACAATCTCACCGCAAATTAGATTAGTTTTTCCGACTGAAGTTCAGAATATTTTTGTAACAATTAACGATACAAATATTTCATTTTTGGCTACATTTGAAGATAATACTAAAATTGTAGAAACAAATTGGAGTATGCTAAATAACTCTTTCCAGTTTGACAATCGAACCGCAAACCCTACAACTATTTTAGGTTTTGATGGAAATATCAGCGATACTATCGTTTTGAAAATTCTTGATACTGATGGATTTGTTTCAACTGAAAATTATGTATTAAACTTAAATGATGAGGTTGCTCCTGAAATTCCAACAGTTGTTTTTTCTCATACTACAAATTTGACAGCTCCAATTATCTCAATTTCTGGTGAATCAAAAGCTCAAATTGTAATTAATAGAATTTTATCAGGTCAGTTTGTCGGAGATAATGGAAGTATTGACTTTGCATTAAATTTAGCAAATGAGGGTGAAAATAATATTTCAATCGCTTTGGAAGATGCAAGTAGCAATCGAAGTGATGAAGTTAATATTACAATTCTCAGAGATACAACTCCACCAAATACAGATTCAGCAATTACTTTTTTTGAAACAGATAGCATTTCTCCAAACCTCATCGGAACCCTGCCGACAAGTAGTGATGAAAATATCTCAATATATGTAGTCAAAGTATTTATTAATGATATTGAGTACTCAACTGAAAATAACGGTTCGCATTGGATTCTTCCCGCTGGAACTATTGCAGATTTGGACGAAGGCTATTATGACCTGAATGTTACAGCTTCTGATGAATTAAACAATACATCAAATAAATTTATTGAAAATGCTTTCAGAGTTAGTTATTCAGCTTTCCTAAAAACTCCAAAAATTGAGGGACTCTATTATGTTTCAGGTGGAAAAAGTGGAAAGACAAATATTAGTGGAATGTTTAAATATGAAAGTAACGATTCTCTTTCTCTATATTTAGGAAATGAATCTAGCGGAATTCCTCTTGGAACTTTGCCTATATCTTTTATCGTAGAAACTGACGGAAAAAAAGAGCTTAACTTTTTAAAATTAGTAAATGGTTCAGATACTCAAAACAGCCAAAAAGCTATAAATATTATCAGACTTCTTGCTTCTCTTGATGCCGACAAAGATTTATCTAATGGTATTCTTATCGATTCTGAAACTGCTGAAGCTTTTGTTTTAGCTAACCCTAATTTTGATTTAGAACTGAATTCAAGTGAATTTTCAGAAATTAGTGAGATTTCAGATATTTTCAACGATTTAGCTCCTCACTTTGGCGAACACCGAGGTTTAATTTCTGCGGAAGATGGTGAAGCTTTAGTTAATGGTTTGATTTCAGGTGAAATTGTAAATGCCTCTTATTCTGTTGATGAAACTTCTACAATCACAATTTTAAAAGGAACTTTACAAACTGTTGAGGGTGCTGTTAAGGGAATGAATTTCCGTTCAGGAGCTCAAAGTGGAACAACTGACGAAAATGGAACTTTCTACTATGAAGATGGTAAGAAAATCAGATTCTCTATCGGAATGATGGAATTTTCAGAAACTTTAGCAAAAGCTAGTATGTCCCCTTTAGATATGGTTGAATCTGTTTCTTTTGACCACCCAAAACCTAGAAATATTGTAAATGTTTTAACGATGTTTGACTCAATTCTTGACGATACAAAAGTTACAATCGACAAAGCGGTAGTTGATGGGATTGAAAAATATCGAGCCCCAATCGATCTGAATTTACCTGATGGTCAAGCTAATGAAGAATTGAATATTTCAGCAAGTGAAAATGAATTCTTAGCTCAATTTAATCAGTTTGAAATTTGTGCAGATATGATGGAAGATATAAATGCCTCTCGAGAAGCTAGTAGAACTACCTCATCGTTACGAAGAGGTTTCAAAACTGTTACTTCAAGTGGAATGGATAGTTTAAAAGATTTACAAGTTTCAGCAAACCCATTTAAACAAGTTGCAGAAATTTATGAAAATGTGAAAACTTTCCATATTTTTAGAGGACTTTTTGAATGGAATAAACTTGATGCTTCAACAGTTTTAGTTAATGGTCAAAATGGAATCCCAATCTTTTCAGCTCGGGCAGATAAAGACCCAAAAGATGTAGATTATCCAATTCGATATAACAAAACTATTTCAAGATATATGCCAGTTTTACCTCCTGCATCTGTGGCAGACCAATATGCTCCTGAAGATTTAGGGAATAAAGAAACAGCAGTTTATAATGCCCCAATGGTTTCTGCTGGAACAATTGGTAAAGGTAGAATCTTAGCGATGAGCGGATATACCTATGCTTCAATTCTTGTGAATCCTCGAAACTATTCAAATAATGGTAGAAACAGTAACCGAACTGATGAACCTGATGATTCTGATATGGAAAACTTTTTCCACAATGTTTTCAGATGGTTAAGCCAAGGACAATATGACCAAAACGGAACGGCTATAAATATTGCTACAAATAAAGAGTATGCAATTTTCACTTCTGTTGGAGGTTGGAGTTGGGCAACTGATAGAACTACTTTTACGATACATTCAAATTTTAATGTAAATCAAGTGCAAATTACAGATTCAGATTTTGAAAATCTTGACCCTGAAACTACACCTATTTTAATTTTAGAAGAATTTGCTAGACATTCAAGAGAAAGTATTCAGAAAAGCTATTTAGATATTGTTCAGGATTTACCAAATCTTTTAAAATATGTCAGAAATGGTGGCTCAATTTTAATTATGGAAAGTTTTGCATATCCTGAAAATGCACCGAAAACTGTAATGGAATCACTTCTTGACAAAGCTGGACTTTATGTAATCCGAAATGCTAGAAATGGTGTTTGGTTCTTACCAAAACATAATCAAGTTGGTGGAGTTCATCAATATGATATGTGTGTTCAAGATTTTGTAGGATTAACTCAACTTGAAAGAAAAGTAGGTTTAACAACTTACGAAGATTTAGCTTTAACCAAAGATGGATTAATTGAACAAATTAAAGCAAAACTTGGAGATTCTGGCTGGGAGGGTGGATTAGATGAAACTCTTAAAATGAGAGAGAGAATTGTCTATAAACTCGGAACAGATGATAATAAAACTTTTGTAGAATCTGATTGTTTAGTAACTGTTCAAGATTCTAACGGGTCAAATGTTACTGTTCAATCTCAATTAGTCAAAGGTGATGATATTCCAGGCGATTCTGATACTTGGTATAAATATGATGCTTATGTAAAAATTCCAGTTGATCTGAATTTTGTAGAAGCTCAAGGTGATGTTGGCGGAAAAATGAATACTCTGTTAGCTCACGAAGATGGAACTGAACCTATGAAAAAAGTTGATGTTCAAAGAGAATATACAAATATGTATGCTCTTTTAATGAATGATGCAAATTTCACAGGTGAAAAGTTTGAAAGTCTAAACACTCTTTTAGATTTATATAAAGATGTAAATAGTTCAAAAGTAAATAATGATGGAGAATTTGATTCATATTTCAGATGGTTTGATACTAGACGAATTTTGAATTATCGAAATCAGCCTGTAACTAGAATTATGTTAGAACGAGCTTTTTATGACCCACAACTGAAATATGACCCGACACAATTTCCAGGAAGAGTGACAGCAGGAAATACAGAAACTGCTACAATTTTCTTGAAAAAAATTACAACTTTCTCAAAATGGTATGCTAGAAATATGCAATCGACGGGACTTTTTGCTCCTGCTCATCAACCTGTAACTATCACAGTTCCAGATGGTGTCGATTTCACAAAACTGCAATTACAAATTGGAGTTGGCGATAATATTTCAGGTTTAATCAAACACGAAATTGTTTTAAAACGACCTCCGAGAATGGTTAAAAAATGGAACTTCACTTCAAACAGTTTAACTGTAACTCACCCTTATGGCGGATTGATATATTTAACTTCTCACGATAGAAATCCTGAAACAGAAACAGCCACTTTCACTTTTGATAATGTTGAAAGAGCTATTCTTTTCAAATTAGGCGAGACAACCTCATCTGATTGGGATACTATGAAAACTCTTTTAGCACCAAAAGCTGAACTTCAAACTAAACATTATATTTTAACAGTAGCAAAAGAGAATCTAGCGAATCTTACTTTTGATGAGGTTGAAGATATTGCAAGAGGTTACGATGAGGTTGCGGTAAATAGTAATGATTTTTACGGTTACGACAGAAACTGCTCGGCTGATATTTCAGAATGGACGAATAATACTCCTCCGACTTGTGATATGAGACAAGCATATCGACATCGTGAAGTTTTTGACCCGCATATTTCAATCGGTGCAGGACATTCAGGCTATCCAATTATGGTTATGACTTGGAATCCAACATCTCAAAGTTTCCCTCAAAACCCTAGAAATAGCTGGTTGCTTTGGCACGAAATGGGACATAATACTGTTGAAAAATGGTTAAATGTTTCGGGAGCTACTGAAGTTGCAAATAATGTTATGTGTATGTATCAACAACACAAATTCGGTCAAACTTACAGAACAAATCAAAGAATGCCAAACTCTCAACTGATTGTTAATAAATCTCAATCTTACGGCGATGGCGGGGCATTTGGTAGATTATTGATGTTTGCACAGATTCCAATGTGGGTCGGTGAAAATCATATGACAGAATTCCACAATGCAAATCCAAAATATTTTGAAACAAATGGAACAGCAAAATCTGAATTTGGCTTTTTAGATAATTCTATTTGGGATATTTATAAAATTATGCACCGTGAAACTCGTGAAAATAATTCGACAGCGGAATATCGATATTCCGCTTGTGCTTCAAATAGTAATTTGACAACTTCTGAAAATTTCGGAACTTGTGTTTCTTCAATTCTTCAATTAGATTTAACTAGCTTTTTGAATGATTGGGAAATTGCAACTATTGGAGCTGGTGTAATTGATGGTGTTTCAGTTTATGATTCATCAGGCGGTTTTGGAACTGCTGGGGAAAGTGCAATTTCAGATATGAACTTGTCTCAACCATCTAGTCCAATCCAAGCTTACACAGGAAATTAGTTTTTTCTAATCAAGCCTGAAAATGATAATTCGGGACTGACCTGATAATCTCTATTTAGTCAGTTCCGATAGTTTATTTGTCATTTTCGGACTTGACCAGAATATTTTTCTACATACAATTAAAAGTCAGTTGTTTTAGCTCTTGTTTGTCAAGATTTAAATTAAAATTTTATTTTTGCAATTTCACTTTTCATTGTTTTCAAAACTATTTAAGTTCCTATTTTTGCAAACAAAAAATTCTTTTTATGAAATTAAAGAAACATTTAAAACCGCTCACACTAATTTACATTGTATTAATTCAATAATAATTCATCAATCATATATTTATAAATATCTGTATTTGAAGATGTTGAAGTTTTCAAAATATAGAAAGCTCGGTTGATGTGAAATTCAAGATTTTGTTCAAACTCTTTTTCATCTGCAAATCTTTTATCTGAAAAAGCTTCGCAAATTTTCCAATATTGTTGATAAAAGTTCTCTTCACCTTTACCTTTTCCAACAATTTGCTCAAGTCGATAATCGCGGAAAGATACAAAATCTTTTTCAAACTCAAAATCTCGATTTATAGATAATGAAAAATTAATCATAAATCTTAAAACTACTAATTTTGGTTCTTTTTTGGAGAGCAAAAGTTGTTTTTGAAGAGTTGGAATGTAATTCTCCACATTTTCAGATATTTTTATTGACAATTTCAGAACCTTTATCATTTTGAATTATTTCGTAAAATTTGAAATTTTGTTGAGAAATTACATCAACTTCGCTACTTGTTAAAAGCAGGACAATGTTTTCAAATTTAGAGTATAAAGAAAAAGCAAACTCTTGATTTGAATTTGAAAGGCGACCAAATGGAGTATCTACAAAAATAGTTTCTGAAATATTATAAAAATCTAAAATAGTTGTAACGAAGATAAAGCTCAAAATCTGTTTTTGACCCGACGACAAAATATCCAAAGGATAACTGTTTGCCAAAATTTTAAAACTATTATTTATAGAAACCTCATCAATATTTTTATATTTCTGAATAAATGGTTTAAGATTTTTTTGAAATTTAGAATTGAATTTTTCCAAACTTTTAGATTTATGATTTTCAAAAATAGAGAGTGAAAGTTTTTCGATTTTTTCAAGTTCTTCAATAGTTTTGATGGTCGAAAATTTGCTACGATGTTGAACAAACTCAATT
>Ga0256826_1001636_pt1 | contig 13870 bp, 9 predicted proteins | sample CV79metaG_FD_185975 | JGI IMG/M metagenome (GOLD analysis project Ga0256826, IMG submission 185975) | Hydrothermal vent microbial communities from East Pacific Rise, Pacific Ocean - CV79 | ecosystem: Environmental > Aquatic > Marine > Hydrothermal vents | place: Pacific Ocean: East Pacific Rise...
AAGTTAGCATTATCGAAACCATCACAACCGAAATTCCAATAATAAACATTGGGTAAATCATAGCTTTTGAAATCTGTTTTGAAAGCCTATCTTGAGAAAGTAGGAAAGTTGCCATTTCACCTAAAACTGTTCCCAAAACTCCATTTTCCTCGGCAATTTTTATAGATTGTTTATAAAAACTTGGCAAAACTAAAGCGGTTTGAGATTCTATCGCTTGATGGAAACTCTGACCCTCATCTAACATTGTTTCAATTGAAGTTAAAAAATCTAACATTTTTGTTTCTTCAGTTTGAGACTTTGCCAACTTTATCGCCTGTAAAATTGGAATTGATGACTTTAGATAAATTGAAAGATTCCTACTTAAATTTGATAACTTTTTGACGGGAATTTGAGTCGCCCGTAACTTTGAGAGTTGCTGAACAAAAGATTGCGAAGCTTCGGAAACTTTATCATAAAAAATCCCCTTAGCTTTTAGTCGTCTTTTGCCTTCCTCTAAATCTAATGCCTCAATTCTACCAGAGACTTTTTCGCCGTCCCTATTTATTCCATTATATTTTATAATCATTTACAAACTTTTTCTTTAATTAACATTTACTTATTTTATCAAAAATAGTTTCATTTTTTAAAATTTAAAGAAAAGAAAAAGCTAACTATACGAAATAGTAGAGTTTGTCATAATTAGAGAAGTTTCAACTTTCTAATTATTAAAAATAGAAGTGCAAAAGTGAATATTTTAAAATCTAACTCACTTGCAAAATGAAGATTTTCAAAAATTTTACCCTCTGTATTTTCAAGAGATTGTAATTCTAGAATTTGTGGAGTGTAATAATTTGTGAAAAGTAGGGCAGTTGAAATAAATATAAAAATAGCAGAAAATGTAAATTTATCCCAAATTCCATTTTTATAGTTTATGATTTCAAAAGTGATAATTGTTGCGATTACAAAATTTAAAAGGTAATTAAATTTTACAAAAATTGTAGTCATTAAAAGCCCCTCTTGAAATTTTGTTAAAACCTCATCGGCAAAAGATAATTCACTACCAAAAATTGTGGGAGCGACAATTATTCCGATAAAAAGAGATATTCCAAAAGTAGCAATTAATAAAAAAAGGTAGGCATCTTCAAAATATTTATTTTTCAATATTTTTCTCCATTTTAATAAAGTCTAAAAGCTCTTGAGTTTTATGAGCATTTTCAATTTGTAATTTTATATTTTCTAAAAAGACAACTAAAATAGCAGATACAAAAAACATTATAAAGGTTGAAATTACGACGATAGAAAAAGAGGTTGAAAAAATAGTTATCAGAAAAACAAAGCCCGTGCCAAAAGTTAGCAAGGACCAACAAATCCCCAAAAGGAGATTTAAAACTTTTTCAAGTTTAGTGTTTTTCATAGAAAATTAGTGGTCTTCGCTAATATGAACAGCTCCAGCTAAATATACATAAGTTAAAATCATAATGATAAAACCTTGTAAAAGTCCCGAAAATGTTAAAAGAGCATAAGCTGGAAGCGGTGCAAAATATGGAGCTAACATTAAAATTACAGCTAAGAAAAGGTCATCACCTTTAATATTTCCAAAAAGTCGGAAAGATAAAGAGATAATTCTTGAAATATGCGAAATAATTTCAATTGGGAACATCAACCAAGCTAACCACCAAACTGGACCTGAAAAGTGAGCAAAATATTTAATTACTCCGTTTCGTCTGATTCCTTCATAATTGTAATATACAAAAATAGCGATTGCTAAAGCTAGAGTAAAATCTAACATACTTGATGGAGCTTCAAATCCTGGAATGATTCCAATCATATTTGCAACAACTACAAAAAGACCTAAAGTCGCAACTAAAGGAATATAAGTTCTAGCATCTTCTTTGCCGATTGTGTCTTTTCCCATAGATAGAACACCACCTAAAAATGCTTCCATTGCATTTTGCATACCTGTTGGAACTCTTCGTAATTGCATAGCTCGATTTGCCATAAAGATTACAATCCCTACAACTAAAAATAGATGAGTTAGAAAAATCCAATAATGGTCGTGAGAAACTAAACCGAAAAATGTAAAAAGTTCAGACATCTTTATCCTTAATATTTTTTGCGGATTATACCAATAATTCTATGATAAATTATAGGAATCTACTAAATCGAGGTTTGAATAGAACTATTTCTTATAAAATAATGAATTCGAGATAAGTTCTTTCAAAACCTTAATTTAATTTACTTAGCTTGTATAAATTCCCGCAACATATCGTATTCTTCAGTTGAAAGAAATCTCTTCTTTCCTGTTGGCAAAGCATTTAAATTAATAAATCCGTAACTCACTCGTTTCAAGTCTAAAACATTTAAATCAAACTCACCAAAGAATCTTCGTAGTTCGCGGTTTTTACCCTCGCTAATACTTACCTTTAAGGTTGAGAAATTACGACCGCTTTTTAGAACTTTGAACCAGTTGAAAGGAGGAATGCTCATATTGTCAATTTGAGAATATTCGTGACCACCTTTATTTGAGCTTTGGATTTCAACACCTTTACCCATAGCTTGAATTACTCTTTGGGTAATTGCACCAGAAACTTTAATTTTATAAACTCGCTCAAGATTACTTGTCATCAATTTATCTACAATATCTATTGCATCGCTTAAAATTAAAACTCCCTCACTTGCATAATCTAATCTGCCGACGGGTGAAAATCCTCTATATTTTGTTGGTAACGAGTGAAAAATAGTTTTTCTACCTTTTGGGTCACTTTTTGTAACAAGTTCCCCTTTTGGTTTGTTATAAACTAAGATTGTGTAGTCTTCTCGTTTTTTTAAGTATCTACCATTTACCACGATTTTGAAATCGCTATCTACATCGATTGCAGGAGTTTTGGCAACTTGTCCATTTACCATAACTTTGCCCTCGAAAATTAATCTGTCTGCTTCTCTTCTTGAGTGAATGCTATTGTGTGCTATATATTTATTTAATCTCATAATGTAAGAATAGCTAAATTCTTACAAGATTACGATTTTATAATTAGAGATTTGACAAAAAATTATTTATATAACCAAATTCCAGCATTTTTAGGAACATTATTAAAAATACTAAATTTAGCATTACGAATTTTTCGTCGAACATCTGGAGATGAGCTATATCCTTTGAATTCGCCATCAGCAAAAATCCATATAATTTTAAAGTCAGCAAAAATAGAAATATCTTTTATTTCAGCAAGAGTACCTAAAAGAGACCAGCCTTGGTCTAGATTATCCAAAACTTTTTTCGTTACTTTTATTCCATATTTTGATGGATTTGCTTTAATTTTAGTTGTCAATTTTTGCATTTCACCTTGTAAATCTGACATACTCATTAAATTAAATGCTTTTGGATTTTTAATAACTTTTTCTTTTCCTTCTTCAAAAGCTACGGTCACATCTCTTTTAAATGTCAAATTATACTCGTCTAAATGAGTGAAAATCTGCTCTTGAATATCTATTAAAATTTCTTGATAATTTTTAAAACTTGTTAAGTTAAAATCTTTTGGATTCTCTAAAATATAGCTTCGAGCATTTACAATAGCAGTTTTTGAGTCCTCTTTTGTCACAAGATTAAATTCTTCTAAATTGCTGAGAATATATTCTTTAACTTCATTTACACCATTATTAAATTTAACCATTTTGGACATATTAAACTCATTTGAAGAAGCCGATTCTGAATTTAATTCTTGTAAAAGCTTTCCATATTTCGTAGATAAACCGTCACCATTTTGTTCCGTATTAAAAAGCTCAACCGCCGAACTATATTTTGAACCTTTTTGATTTTCAGCTACATTTAAAACACCTTTACTAATTTGTTCAAGGTAACTTCGAGCATCTTTATCTTCTAAGAGCTTCTTAAATTCATCTTGAGAAAGGTCGTAAATATCGATTGCAAACTCTTTTGTTACAACATTTTTTTCAGAATCTATAATTTTGACTTTTATATCTTTAATTCCAGCATTATGAAAACGATGAGTTACAGTATTGCTTTTGATTTTTTCAAATCCTCTGCCTTCATCAAAATCAATATAATATTCTTTTACTTTATATTTTCCATTTCTAACTATAATTACTAAATATAATTCATTAAATATTTTTTGTTCGCCCTCAACCATTAAATCGCTAATATCTGCAAGTAAAGAACCTCGTTTTGTACTTCTATCAGTTCGTTTCATTTGACCAATTAACTCTTGGTTCTTAGTTTTGTTTTGGTCAATTTCAGCACTTTCTAAAAGAGATTTATAGGCTTCTTTTACATTAAAAATATCTTTACATTTTCCATTTAACTCAGGATTCAAGCCAATTTCTGAAATATGAGAATGCTGACCAAACACAGAAGATAAATTATCAGGATTTGGGATTCTTTTTAAAGGCAAATTACCGTGTCTTCGTAATTTGTAAAGTTTATAGTTGAAAACATTACTCATATTTAGGTAATTATTTTCAAGTTTTAAATCACCAGTCATAAATATTTCTTTTGAAATCAAATTTGGGGCGGTGAAATTCTTGATAACATTATTTATCAAAGTTCCCTTTCCATAAATCGTCATTCCGTCAGCATAATTATTAATTATTAAAGAGTTGAACATTTTTACATTTCCAAAAATTGCTCCGCCGTAAGATGCTGTGTTGTGATACATAAAAGAGTTTGTTAAACTTAATTTTGCAGTGTGATTTGAATAAATTCCACCACCTTTATAGCTTTTATTTTTTGAGATATTTGAGTTTGTAATTACGATATTTACACCGTCGATTGCACCGCCAAACTGTTCAGCTCGGTTTTTACAAATCGTAGAATATCGAACTTTAATTTTATAGCCTTTTAAAGCTCCACCACTAATTAAAGCTCGATTATCTATCAGGTCAGAATTGGTCAAAGTGATTTTTTTACTTGAAATTGCCCCACCTTTTCCGCTTCGATTACCTTTCAAAACACTATTTGAAATAATGACTTGATTTGAATCCAAACTTCCGCCTGTTCTGTGGCTTCCGTTTTCAATAAATTCACTATCTCGCACAATAATATTATTTGCTTTTACAACTCCACCGCTATAATCTGCGATATTTTTATTGAAAGAGCTATTTTTGATTTGTACATTTTCAGCCGAAATTGCACCGCCATATTTTGCACTATTATTATTAATATCAGAATTTTTAATATCTACTCGAGTTGCAAAAATTGCACCACCATAATTTTTTGCTTGATTATTTGAAATATTTCCATCAATAAAATTTACAATTTCAGCTTTAATTGCTCCGCCGTCATATTTTGCTTGATTGTTTGAAAAGATTGAATTTGTAATTTTGATTTTGGTCAATCCGTAGAAAGCCCCGCCGTAACTACTTTCGTTAAATGAAAGAGTGGAATCCTTAATAAGAGCTGTTTTTGTACTAAAAATTGCCCCGCCGTGTTTGTAGGTTTTATTGTAGGAAATATTTGATAATTTAACAATCGCATTTTTTCCTGTAAAAAGTCCGCCTCCAACCCCTCTTAAAGATTCGTTTCTTGCAATAATGGATTCATTGACGATGACAGTTCCGAGAGCATAAACTCCCGCACCGTCATATGTTGCTTCATTAAAAGCTATGGTAACTCTATCCAAATTTAATTCGCCAGAATTTTTCATCAAAACCCCAGCACCGACATTTCGGGTCTTACCATTATTTATTGTTAATCTACAAATACTAACTATGATTTTATGATGACTATTTTCAAAGAGAAGAACTGACGATAATTTATTTCCATCAATTACAACATCACTTTGTCTTAGTCCCTCTTCTGATTCCAATATAATATCAAAATCTTCTTTTGATTTATATTCAAATTTGTGTTCTGCAGTTGCGACATAGCGACCCTTTGATAAAATAATTGTGTCATCTTCCTCATTATTTTCTGAACTCTTTAAAGCTAAATAAAGTTCTTCGCTTGTTTTTACATTGAATTCGTGTCCAAATAATGGATTCAGAAAAATCAGGAAAGTTAGAATTTGTATTTTGTTCATTTTATAATCCGTCAGGTCCGTTTGGTTTATCGGTAAGGTTTGGAATATTGAGATTTTCTAAGACATTTGGCTGTTCAGTTATTGCATCAATATAACCGAATCGTCTTTTTTCACATACAACAGTATTTTTATCTTCATTGTAATATTTTACATAATATTTCAATCCTTGCAGATGTTTTGCAAAATACACAACGGCAATAATTCTACCCGTATCTAAGTTTGTAATATATTCTTTGCCATAAGAACCGTAAGTATATTGATCTCCATTTGTTGGGTGAAATACAATAACTTTTGAGAATTTATTTGCAATATCATAATCCATTTGAACTAGTGATTTTAAGAAAATTGTATTATCTGCACTATATAATCCATCTTGGTCTTCAGGAGTATTTATATCATTTGTGATTTCATAGTTTTTATTATATGCTTCACCACATTCATATAAATCAGCATAAAATCTTGTATTTCTCCGAACAGATTCAATAGTTAAATATATACTCTTAACAGTTCCTGTTGTTGTATCCGAAACTGTAATTTCAATATCTCGTTTATCATCTTTTAAACCTTTAACGGAGAATTTAAATTCTATGCCATCTTTTGTATTTGATAAAAAAGTTGATAGTCCGCTTTGAGTTAAAATTAATTTACCCTCTGATCTAATAATATCTTTATCTATAATTGCAAATTTTAATGGATTATTAAAAATATTTGTAGCTTTAATAACGATATTAATCGGTTCGCCCTCAGTTACTGTCGTATAAGTTTTACGAACTCCCGATAAACTGATTTGATCAACAATTTCAACATTTACAAAAACACTATCTGTAAAACCTTGAGTATTTCGTAAAGTTAATTGAAACTCATCTTTTCCTATTAATTCCTTTGAAGTTACCTTAAAAGTAAAATCAAAATCTTTATCAACTCGTGGAGCTCCATCAAGAAATAGATATGGAGTTACAACATTATTATTTGTCAGTTGAGTAAATTCTATTTTATTAGTAACATCAGTTTGTTTTGGATTTGAACGAATAGTAATAGTTCTTTTATCATTTTTTCCCATTGTAATATCTATCGATTTTCTATCCTCTTTTTTAGATTCAAGAATAGATAAATTAAATTCGTCAATAACAACAACTTCTAAATTGTCTGAAACACATTGACCACTTATTAAAGTAAATCCAGTTTGACAAACTGTATTTGTATAGTCATCTGAATTGACAACACATTTACTATTTTCTAAATGAGTTCCTATTCCACACATATTTGAATTAATATTTGAACTATTTGAATCTAATTCACATTTTTCTGTTTCTGTATCGTAATGAGTTCCAGTATCGCAATTTGTTCCACCAGTAATTATTGAAGTATTTCCCTCTAAAATATCTGATGGCTTATTTTTAGAACCGTTAGTTTCATCTGATTTTTTATTTACTGATGAAGAATTTGCATTATCTTCATTAGGTTGAATATCTAAAATTTCTTCATTAATTTTATCTGTAACATTACAACCTGAAAAGAAAAATAGAGAAAATATCAGAATATTTACAAATCTAAAAAGATTTTTCATTCTTAATAATCCTCGTTTTCGTCAGCCTCTTCAGAAAAAGTATTTTCAGATTCAATATCCTGTTGTTCTTCTTCTGAATAAAACTCTTCATCTGATTCAACATTATCACTCATTCTGTCGCAATATTTACCTTTTGAGGCATCCATATATGTGTATGTAGCCACCGACCCAAACACTCCCCCCACGAGGGAAGTAATAAGTAAAGCTGTGATTGCTGTTAGCATTTTTGACTCCTTATTATTCTCAAAATATTACTCACCAATTTGCTGACCGCTTGTAGAAACTAAAGTCAGTGGATAAGGTTCTTGGTCATTGTTATAATCGTTGTGAGTTGTCTCATCTAAGAAAAGACCTTTATATATTTTTTGGTCGTAATAAATAAAGAAATTATTGTTAGCATATTGCTCTTTGTAATAAACTTTAGCTATTGATTGCTTTTTGTTTGATGGAATAGAAACAAAAATATTGAAAGGTATTGCTGTTGAAGTTGTAGTATCTAAAGGTTTATAAGCTAATTTAACTTTATTTCCCTCTATAAGAGATTTAACTCCGACCCCACTACTTTCTAAAATTTCTTCGTGTTTAACACATTCATTATCATAAGAACTAGGTCTATCTGTTTTCAAAGAATTATTAGAATCATGAATTAAATAATGGACACCTTGCAAAGGTAAGAAATTGATTTTAGTCATATCTGAAAAATTTGCTTGATTTGTTAGATTATTATCCAATGCAACAATAACAAGTTTAACAAAGTCTAAGTTATTTCCTGCAAATTTTGAATCTGTACAAATGGAATCAATACCCTCTTCTGCTAAAGTTTTATCAACTTCTAAAATAAGATTTGGAATAGTCTTTGAATATTCCTCAGTTTCATTAATCCGATTTTTATATATTCTATATTTAACAGTATCATCAGCTTCAGTTCCAGAATCACCTGATTTAATAAATAATTTTACTGATTCACTTACATCATTTCCATCTTTTTTAAATGAAACAATAGGTTTATTAGGTTTTTTTACATCTATTGCAACTGTTGTTTCGTAAGTATAAATTCTACCGTCGGTTGCCGTAATTTTGATACTTGTCAAATTATTGTTTAAACCATTTACATCAAAAGATGAAATTGAAGTACTGTAACTTGGATTTGAAGGAGCTGAATCTGGGTCAAGAATAAAATCAATTTTTTCAAGTTCAGAAGAAACTCCGATGAGGTTTGCAACCATATAAATATTTTGATTAACATATTGACTATTTGTACTATTAACTGTGATTTTGTTAATGTTATAAACATTAGTTGTAATATTTGATTCATTGTCAAATGTTCTCATATATTCTTTTTTTACAGACACATTATTATCAAAAAATTCTAAAGAACTATCAACATCATTTAAAGCATCTAAATAAACCCAATAAGCTTTTTGATTATTTGTTGCGAACAGATTATAATTCTCATACCATTTATCAATATTTTGGATTGGTGAAAGAGTTTTCCAAAAAATCTGATGAGTCTTAATATCAGATTCACTTCCGATAATCATCGTAGGAACTAATCTATTATTATCAGTTGTAATTGTATTAGACAATGAAATTAAAGCATTTGAAAATAGTAAATCTTCAGAAATAAAACTATTACTTGTAATATTTTCAATCTGTGGATTTATAAATATAGTTCCAGTTGTTGAATTAATATCAAATTTTGCTAAATCATTACCTTGAATCCCTGCTAATAATCCACCTTTAGAGCTTATATTCCCCTCATAGTTTAACATTACTTTTAAAGAATCTTTTGTAATATTTTGTTCTGTTACAGATTCTTGTAAATTAATACTTTTACTAGTTGTAGATGAGATAAGAATATATTCAGTTGTATTGGAATCTTTTTTATCTAAAATATAACTTTGAACAGATACTTTTTTAGAAGTACTGGTATTTTCATAATTAAAAGCAGTTCTACCTTCAGCTTTTGAAATATTTGTATCTTTTGGAATAAGAACAGTGTCTAACTTAGAGTCTAGAATATCAGTTCCGTCCATTATATGAATACTAATATTGCCTTCATCATTTTTAGTGTAGCTATAAACTCTTGTATAAGTTGTATCTTTTACAGAAATTTTTGAACTTGAAGTTAAAAGAATATAATCAGAACCATTATTATCAATAGAACCGTTTATATTACTATCAACAGCATAAGCAACTATATTAAAAGTTTGACTAGAAGTATTTTTATCATTAATCTTTTGAACAATATTTGCAAGATTTGGTTCTAATTCAAAAGTTTCTTCATTAATTTGCATAGTTGAATTCTTATCTTTAACAAATTGAGAACCTAAATTTGGTTGAATCATAATAGCATATTCACCATAATTTGAAGATACAACTTGTTTATTATTTGAAATATTTGTATCTTGTAAATTTGTGACTGTGCCAAAATTACTGCTTGAATACAATTTGAATCTATCATCAGAAATAAATAGAATTTTATTATTATTAGTTCCAACTGGTAAAGCTCGAACATTAAAAAATTCAGTGGATAATTTTCCTGATGTTTTAGCTGAGTGAATTGCTTTATTAATATTTATGGCTGATGTATTAGCATCATTAGTATTAATCATAGTGTCAGAAGTTATCTCTACTACATTAATTCCAAATTCATCGGAAATTTTGAATTCTGTTGGCAGAGTAGTTAAATCTAAAATTAAACCTGTAACAGTTTTCCGAATTGGAGCAGTAGGTAAAGTTAAAAGATTCCAACCTTGTGTAGCAATTCCCTTATAGGCTTGGTCTCGAATTAATACATTATTTGAATCACCTAGAACTAAGCCAGATTTAATCTTTTCACTGTTTGTAAAGAGTATATAGGCATCAGAGTATATATTTAAAAATACATTTTTATGTGATCCAGTTGTTTCCTTTATCTTTGGTTTATCTGAATTATTATTAGCTTTAGCAATAATTAATACTGAATTATTTGCAATTTTTATTGCACTAATATCAGCTACATTATTGTTAAGATGTTGCTCATTTAAACCTTTAACAATAGAATCAATGTCGCTATGTGTAAAATCATATTGAATTTCACCAACTGAATTTTTAATACTTAAGTTACTTTCATCCTTAGATCCACAAGATGCGTTAAGGTCTAGACTTCTTAAATATATAGATGTATTTATCTCTACATCATATTTTACCCAATAGCCTTTTCCTGCTTGAAGATTATTAAATTCATTAGATTCCTTAGTATTTTTACTATTATATTCTTGCCATTGTCCGTTAATAGAATCAAAAGACCAAATTGTCAATTCACTTCTATCGCTAATATAGTTAGGCTCATCTATTGGTAATTGATGATTTGAAGAGTGATATTCTCGGATAGACCTATTAGAATTTGAATAATCATCAGACCCTTTGATACCAAAACCGGGATTATCATTCAGATATAAATCCACAATTTCAGAAATCGGTTGAGTTACTGTATTTATTTTTGCATATCTTTCATCTGTAATATTTATCTCTTGCAGAATACTTGAATTAAACTCTAAAGATAATGTTGTATTCCCAAAAGCTTTAGTTAAATCAAAATCAAACATTTTAGGATTTTTATTCCCTAATGAAAAAACAATTGAATTACTATTTCCACTATCTGGATGTAAAAATCTAATTGATTGGTCTTGCATATTTGACTTAGAAATATATGTATTTGTCACAAGTGCTGTATTTGATTTACTAGAAAATTTTACAACATCAGTACAATTTATATCTGATAATGACATATCAACAATTAAAGGAGATAAATCACCCAAATCATTTTCAATTTTTACCGAAAATAACCAGTATTTCTCTTTCATATAATCTAATGGAGAATCAGCACTAACTTTTGTTCTAATAATTGATTTTTCTTTATTGTCTTCACAATAAAATGAAGTATATTTATTTTTAGAATCTTCATATTCCACCCCATAAATATTATTATAGAATCCTGCGACCCCAACCATTTGCCACACACCTTCTCCACTCTCATTCGTAAATAGTCTCAAATACTTTGGACTTAAATCACTTGCTGAAAATAGAGCAGTGTTTAATAGAATTGATAATGAAAAAATTCTAACTAATTGCCCCAACATATATCCCCCTTAACCTTTAAAATCTTTGCATAAAATCTAATGAAGTTATCGTCTAATTAAGAAAATTTTTTAAGAATTCATCTTCAGTTAGAATTGTAATTCCCAAACTTTCCGCTTTCTTTAATTTACTTCCGCCATTTACACCTACTAACAAAATATCAGTTTTTTTGCTAATTGCTGAAGTGAAAAAACCACCATTTCCCTCAATTATCTTTACAAACTCTTTTCGAGGTAAATTTAAAGTTCCAGTAATTACGACTCGTTTTCCAAAAAGTGGAGAACTTGAATCTTTAACCTCATCGATAATTGGTTTGATAATTTCAAGTAACCGCTGAATTTTCTCTTTATTTGCAGATATGAAATTAATAATTGAGTTTGCCATTTCGTCCCCAAAACCATCAAGACTCAAAAAGTCATCAAGATTTTTATTAATAAAATCAGTACCAAAAACTTTGGCTATCAATTTTGCATTAACTTCGCCAATTCTGTAAATTCCAAGAGCAGTGATAAATCTCCAAAGTTCGCGATTTCCAATAGATTTATGAATTGCATCTAAAATATTATCAGTTTTTTTGTCTTGAAAACCATCGAGTCCTAAAATCTTGTGTTTTGACATTGAGAAGACATCTTCAATATTAGTCAAAATTCCATTTTCAAATAGAGTTTCAACGACTCGATTTCCAATACCTTTAATATCCATAGATTTTAGAAAATATTCAATCGAATTTATCGCAATCGCTTTACAACTCAAGTTTTGACAATTTATTATAGTTTTATCTTTTAAAAGTGGAGTTTGACAAACAGGACAATTTTCAGGAGGTCGAATTTTATCTCCACCTTTTGAAGCTGAAATAATTTTTGGAATTACATCGCCTCGCCGAACAACTGTAATATCAGAACCGATAGAGATTCCCAATCTTTCAATTTCATCAAAATTATGTAGAGTTACTCTTTTGACAATAACTCCGCCAACTTCTGTCGGTTCAATTTCTGCTACGGGAGTTACCGCTCCAGTTCTACCAACTTGCCAAATAATATTTAGAAGTTTGCTTTTCTTCTCAACAGCAGGAAATTTAAAAGCTATTGCCCATTTTGGTGATTTAACCCCAAATCCTAATTCAGCCTGTTTTTCTAAATTATCTATCTTAATTACAACCCCGTCAAGTTCAATCTGATTTTCTGAACGAGTTTCTAAAATATGGTTATAAAATTTCTCAACCGCATCAATTTTATTAGTTAATGCAAATTCAGTTTTTATAAAACCTAAAGAAAAAAGGAAATTCATAATTTCACTATGAGCTTTAAACTCTAAACTATTTTCTCCAATTCCGTATGGAATAAAAGTCAAATTCCTCTTTTTCGTTATTTCTGGGTTTAATTGTCTCAAAGCACCCGCCGAAGTATTTCTAGGATTTGAGTATTGTTTTTCTGAAATCTCATTTAATTTTTTAAAGTCATCTTTCAAAATCACAACTTCTCCTCGAATCTCAATATCTTCAAGATAATCGATTTTCAAAGGTATCTTTTTTATCACTTTGGCATTTTGGGTAACATCTTCGCCAATTTTTCCATCGCCCCGAGTTATTCCTTGAATTAATTCACCATTTTTGTAGATGAGGTTTAAGCTGACTCCATCAAATTTAGAATCTGAATATAAATCAGTTTCACCGTTTTTCTGAATCCATTCCGCTAATTCTGAAATATCAAATACATTATCTAAACTATACATTTGAGATAGATGTTCCGCTTTCTCAAATTTCTCTAAAATCTTACTCCCAACTTTTTGAGTCGGCGAATCTTCAGAAATAAATAGAGGAAATGCATTTTCATACTCTTCAAGCTTTTTATATAACCTATCAAATTCACTATCTGAAATTGTCGGCTTATCTAAAGTGTAATATTCTTCAGACCTTTTGTTTAGTTTTTCAACTAATTCTAAATACTCTTTATCGTTTATCAATTTTTTTCCTTTTAGAAATTTTAGCAGATTTGAAAATTTGCTATAATCTCACGAACAAATCAACTCGAGGATACTATTCCAATGGCAAATATTTTACTTACTTCACAAATCGTTTTAGCAGTTATTTTAACTCTCGTAGTTTTATTTCAAAAAAGTTCAAGTGTTGGACTTGGTTCATATAGCGGAACAAATGAATCTGTTTTTGGTG
>Ga0256826_1001637_pt1 | contig 13869 bp, 10 predicted proteins | sample CV79metaG_FD_185975 | JGI IMG/M metagenome (GOLD analysis project Ga0256826, IMG submission 185975) | Hydrothermal vent microbial communities from East Pacific Rise, Pacific Ocean - CV79 | ecosystem: Environmental > Aquatic > Marine > Hydrothermal vents | place: Pacific Ocean: East Pacific Rise...
ATTTTTGACCTATATAACCACTAAATTTCATAGTTTGAAGTGCATCAAAATAGACGATTGGATTATTGTCTCGGTCATGCTCAACCATTACATTTGTATCTGAAGAAAGGTTATACATAATCGTTGCCGAGTATTGGTCAAATGCTGAAATTAGCTCAACACCTGTAAACATTTTACGACCTTCAGCATCACCATCTGCTATAATAGTTGCAATATCATCATCTGTATAAACCATAGCACCAACAACCGTCATCATCTTTTTCGTAACTTCTGGACGTTGTCCTAAATATACAAAATATCTTTTATTGTCTGAAAGAGAGATAACAGCATCATAATGTCCATCAGGATAAAATGTAAGCTCTTTTGTTACTGTTAATTTTGATAATTTTTGTGTTAAAATAACTTGAACTGCTGAACCATTTAATAGTACATTTTTTGTATTTGCAGTATAAGGAACAGTTATCGCTTCTTTATTTAAACTATCATCTAAAAATCTAACAAAAAGAGGTTTTGTTGCAAAAGTTGGAATTAACTGTGCATGATTTCCATCTTTATCATTGTATTTTTTTTGAAGAAGCTCTTTAGAAGAGATACGGCCAAGTGTATCGATTTTAAGTATAAAATCTTTATTTATCACTGTAACAATATCACTCGATGCCGTCGATGCCATTCTATCTTGTTCAGAGATAGTATGTCCTACTGCATTATCAACTGTTACACTTTTTTGTGTTGAGTTCTTTTGTAACTCTACTTTTTGAGTATCATCTGTACCCTCTAATGGTTGCTGAACGGGTGGAAAAATAGCTGTATAGATAGTAAAAAACAGTACAGATAAACCTACTGCGATTAATAATCTTTGATTTGGTGTCATTTTGTCAAACACAAATTACCCTTTATATGAAAAATTTTTTATAATGTAATAACGGTTTTTTTTATTGGGAACCAACCAATACTCAATGGAAGCAATATCTAGTTTTGAAGGTTTTAAAATTAGCTTATCTAACAAAGGATATTCTATTCCACCATCAAAAAGTTGATTGCACCGTAGTATTCTAGTAGAAGAGTGATAAAAAGCACTTAAAATAGAGTTGTTTTTAAAGTTTAAACGAGCATATTCACTACAAGTTGGATAATATCGACAACTTCCATAACCAATAAGTGTAAAGAATTTTTGATATAACCAAAGTAGTTTTAATAAAAATGTTTTTATCATTTTTGATTTTCTTTAAATGCATGAGATTTTGTAACAATTTTATGAAAATCATTCATTAATTGTTTATGAGATGTATCCACTATTGATTGTTTTGCAACAAATATATATGTACCATCTATAAGAGAGTTAGAATGTTGTATGAAAATAGCACGAAGCTTTCTTTTAGCTCGATTTCGTTTTACTGCATTTCCAATTTTTTTGGTTGCTGTAAATCCTATCTTTTTTATCCCACTTTGAGGAAGAAAAAAAAGTACAACATTCGAAGAGTGCTGATTTTTTCCTTTTCTATAAATACGTTGAAACTCTTTATTGAGTTTTAACGTATTAAAGCCACCTAAACTGTCAATCTTTTACGACCTTTAGCACGACGACGATTGATGATATTACGACCATTTTTAGTAGCCATACGAGCTCTAAAACCATGAGTTCTTTTTCTTGGTGTATTATGTGGTTGGTATGTTCTTTTCACTACATATCCTTATATAAAATTAAGTTTGCAATGTTACTCAAGATTTACTTAAAATGTCATTAAGGTCTATTTTATGCTCTATTCATCCCAAAATTTCATATTTAACCATCTTATTTTACATATTAACACAGTTTTAAAACTATTATGACTACAATCTATTAAATCATTCATATAATGAGGCAATAATGAAATCTACTCCTATTTTACTATTTTTACTATTAACACCTCTATCTATTACAATTTTAAATGCACAAACTATAAGTTTGACTGCAAAAAAATTAAATCTTTATGCAGGAACAAAAGCAACAATACAATGGGAAAGAGTATTTTCATCACCACGAAGAATGAAAAAATATAAAATAAATCTTTTATCATCAATACAACAAAAAAGATTAGAAGCCTATCTTATTGAACACTCTGCTGATTCAGAACAACCTATTGTACCAGGACTTTAAGTTATGAAAAAAATACTATTACTTATAACACCTCTCATTTTATTCTCCTCAGAAACTTTACAAAATAGAGTTTTAACACTTGAAAAAAAATTAAAAGAACTTACAAAAGAGATAACTCTTCATCAAGAAGATTTAGATGAAAGAATGCCTATTATTGAAAAAGTGGAAAAAAAAGCAATTTTAGACAAACTCAATTTTTCTCCTGAACTGATGCTTCGCTTTGATAAAATGAGCTATCATACAGGTAAAATAGATGGTGAAAACAGTAAAATATATGATAAAAGTATAGCTTCACTAGATGGTCTTCAACGAAGAGATGAATATAGTAAAGAGTTTGATATTGCAACAGATATTCGTATTCGTTTAAATATGAATGCAAATTTAGATAAAAATACAAAGTTTAATGGTCGTATGGTTTTTACAACATCATCTCAATCAAATCAAAGATTATGTATATTATCCAGAGATATAAAATCAGCTGAATCTTCAAGTGCCTTTGATATAGACCGTGCATATATAGATTATACACTCTCTAAATATTCTGATTATGCCTTTACTTTCTCTTTTGGTTTACTTCCCACAACAGGCGGAACACCAATGCAATATGCACAAAATACAAGTAGAAAGTCTATGTTTCCTGCTCTTGTATTCGATATGAATAGTTATGGGATGATTGCTACACAAAAACTAGGAAACAATAGCTATATAAGAGCTATCATCGCAAAAGCTTATACTATGAGAGCCTCTTTTTATCCCTATCAATGTAACCGTGAAAATATAGATAATGCAAATATTTTTGGTCTATATAGTGATATAAAACTTTCTCTCTTTAAAAAATCACTTCTATCATTTGGTGTCAATCTTCTCAATGATTTTAAAGCTCATCCCTATTTAGGCCCTGATATTAGCTCTAAAGATGCTCATAATTTAGGTAATATTATAACTTTTGGTCTTGGTCTTGATATAGAGGAAATAGCAAAAACTGATTTAACATTTTTTCTTCACTCTGCACTATCTCATCCAAAGGGGAACAGTGAGGTTGATGATTATCAAATTATTGGGGATGTATCTCAAGGCTTAACAAGTAGTTCAAAAGTTGGTTTTTCAGAAGCTAGTTATGCAAAAGGTTCTATGATAAGTTCCAATGGTTACGCCCTCTACCTTGGCACAAAATACAATTTTAATAGTGATATAAATGTTGGTGTAGAATATAATTATGGAAGTAAATATTGGTTTTCAGCAACACAAGGTGCAGAAGATATTTACAATAAACTTGCAACCCGTGGATATGTAGCAGAAATTTACTCTGGATGGAATTTTCATAAAAATTTATATGCTAAATTAGGATTTATCCATATTCAAGAAAATTATACTGGTAGTGGTTGGCATTTTGGTGAACCTGCAACAAAAGATGCACAACAAACAATATCATATCTTGATATTGAAGCAAAATTTTAGGAACTTTTTTATGTATTTTAAATTAAAACTTTTTTTCAGCTTATCTATCAGTTTTATACTCCTAATTATTTCCCTATTTATGAGCTATACAAATATTAATCAAAATAATTTTATGCTCAAATCAATTAAAGCAGAACAGGTTAAACTATCCTATTTTGCAAATAAGCTCAATCACGATATAGAAAAAAATCAAGCTAATATTTTACAATCGATTGTTCTTAAAAATAGTTTTTCAAACAATAATATCAATAGTTCCTTTAGTAATTTTACAAATTTAGTTCATAAACTAGAAAATTTTGTAACAATATCCAATATATCATCCAATGAAATAAATAATATCGTTGTAAAAATAAAAACAAGAATAATTTCATATAAAGCAGTAGAAAATTCTCTTATTGAAGCTATTAAAAATCAAAATCTTAACGATATTCAAGATGCTACCATCGGTTTTAATTCTATTACTGTACGATTTGCAGAAGATATAAAAAAACTAATTGATATATCTAACAATAAATTATTTGAACAACTTTTACAACTTGAATACTCAAATAATCATAGTAAAACAATGTTAATCATCTCTTTTTTAATTGCCTTTATACTTATACTATTTTCTATTTATAAATTTAATTCTCTTATCAATAAACTGAAAAAAGAGTTATCTCGTGCTGAAAAAGCTGAAACTCAACAGAAAATATTACAATCAAAACTTCTTCAGTATAATGATGATTTAGAAGAGGAGATTAAGAAAAAAACAGAAGAGTTACATACTCGAATTTATACGCACTTTATAAGTGGTCTTCCAAATCGAAATCAACTATTAGAAGATTCAACTTACTATGATTTCAAACAGATGGCACTTTTAAATATTGATAAATTTCAAAAATTTAATGATGTTTACGGAGAAGAGATAGGCAATATTGCTATTAAAATGAGTGCTGATTTTTTACAAAAACAGCTTCAAAATAAAAATACACTTCTTTATCATATAGGTGGAGATGAGTTTGTTTTTGTAGTAAAAGAAAATAATCATTTAAAAGATGCAATTTTTATTAAAGAGATTGAAAATATATTAGAAAGCTATGCTCAAGAAAATTTTATCTATGATACTCAAAGTTTCAATCTTATTATGAGTGCAGGAATAACATTTAATGGTCATAAAAAAATGTTGGCCTATGCAGATATGGCTCTTAAAGATGCAAAAATAAGAAATATCCAACTCTCTATATTTAATGAACATAAAGAATTAGAACAGATACATAAAGAGGATATAGAGTGTCACGAACAACTATTATATGCTTTAGATAATGACAATATTCTCTCCTATTTTCAACCCATCAATCCTATTGGTAATAATAAAAAACCTATGAAATATGAATCTCTTGTACGCTTAAAAGATAAAAATGCAAAAATAATTCCTCCATTTAATTTTATACACGTTGCAAAATCTAATCGTATCTATGATAAACTAACTCATAAAATCATTCAAAATACTTTTAATGTTATCTCCAAATATCAAATTCCTTGTTCACTTAATATATCTATGGATGATATAGAGTTTCCTGAAACCCTAAAACTTTTATATAGAAAAATTGATGAGTTTGAATACAACAATCTTTTAACAATAGAACTTCTTGAAACAGAGGAGTTTAAAGATTATAGTGCTGTTTTTAACTTTTGTACTAAAGTGCGCTCTTATGGAATTAAAATAGCACTTGATGATTTTGGTGCAGGATATTCAAATTTTTCACATATTTTAAAACTTCCCATAGACTATATTAAGATAGATGCCTCTCTCATTTCCAATATAGATAGGGATACGAACTCTGTTATAATGGTAGAAACGATTGTAGGGTTAGCTAAAAAACTACATATAGAAACGATTGCAGAATATGTTTCATCCAAAGAGATTTTAGATGTTGTTACAAAACTTGGAGTTGATTATGCACAAGGATATTATTTAGGAAAACCTGAGCCTATTGAAAAACATTTAGAGAGTGTATAAAAATAGTTAGGTACAACTATAAGCCGAGTTTTGTTTTGATAGCATTAATCTACTGCACAATTTACATAGTGCCTCTAGCGAAACAGTAGCATTATAAGACGCTGACCATCTGTTTCTTACTGCCATGTTGGGTTTTCAAGCTCTCTATGTTACCATAAAGACTGGTGGTCTCTTACACACACCTTTTCACCTTTACCACTTAAAAAGTGGAAGTAATATCTCTGTTGCACTTTCCCTCGTATTGCTACGGCCATTCGTTAAATGGAACACTGTCTTATAGCAGATCGGACTTTCCTCTTGATTTTGTCAAGTATCTATCTGTTGTACCTGTGAAATTATACTTAACTTTTCTTTTTTTTGCTTTATAATTAATAAAATATGATATTTAAGCTAAATTTTTCTATTGTTTCTCTACTATATTTTAATGAACTACAAAAAAAAATTAATAGTAAAAAAACTACAAAATAATGAAAAGATTTTCCTAACAGGTGGTGCTGGTGTTGGCAAAACTACTCTTGTTCGTGAGATTATAAAAGAGTATGAAGAGGATGCTAAGAAAGTGGCAAAACTAGCATCAACAGGAATGTCTGCAACTCTTATAGGTGGACAAACTCTTCATAGTTTTTTAGATTTTGGAATATCTTCTAATATTGAAGAACTTCAACGAGATATGAAACTGGAAATAAAAAAGAAGATTAAAAAAATTATCTCCTCTATGGATTTGATAGTGATAGATGAAATCTCTATGGTAAGTGATGCTCTTTTTGATATGATAGCATTGCGTCTCTCTCAAGCTAATTTTAAAGGGGCTGTTCTTGTTGTCGGCGATTTTTTACAACTTCCTCCTGTTATTCGTGGAAAGAGTGAAGTAAAGTTTGCTTTTGAGTCAAAAAGTTGGCAAGAGTATCAGTTTGAAAAGATAGAACTCACTCACATATATCGAACCGATGATAAAAAATTTATAGAGCTACTTCATAATATCCGTTTTGGAGTGATAGATGAAACTATTCACAATCATCTCAATAGTTATATAAAACCTATTCCTCACGACCTACACGACTTTACTTTTCTCTTTGGAAAAAATCATTCTTCAGCCCTCCACAATAAAGAACAGTTAGAGAGTATAGAAAATGAACTTGTTGTAAAAGAAGCGGAGATTATCATACATAAAAAATCTATCAAAGAGTATGAAATTGAAAAATTTTTGGAAGATGCAAGAATAGAAAAAGAGCTTCATATTAAGATAGATGCTCCTGTTCTTTTCACAAGAAACTCTTGGAACTATTTTAATGGAGAGAGAGGTATCATAATAAATATAGATGACAATTTTATCTATGTGCAAAAAACAGATAAAAAAATCATAAAATTAGAGGTAACTGTTCAAAATAGAACACGGTGGATAGAAAAGATGGTTGAAGGTCAAAAAGAGTTAGTGGAAGAGGCTCTTTTTAGTGTGTATCAATTTCCTATAAAATTAGCATTTGCTATCACTATTCATAAATCACAAGGGATGTCGATAGAAGATTTGATTATAGAAACAAATGAGATATTTGCTCCCTCTCAATTTTATGTAGCTCTCTCTCGTAGCTCAAATCCACAAAGATTAAACCTCATCGCACCAAAAGTTCAATGGTATCAGTTAGCTTTTGCTAACTCTAAGGCTATGGAGTTTGTTAAAATCACTTAATTTAGTTAAAATTCTTATTAATTACAAGATTGAATAAAAAGAGTTCCTAATGAATAAAAAAATGACAATAAATTCTATACAAAAAGCCAAAGGTGTCAGACCTTTAGTGATGATAACAGCCTATGATGCTCTATTTGCTACTCTCGTAGAGGAGTCTTCAGATATGATTTTAGTAGGCGATAGTTTAAATATGAGCTTCGCAGGTAAAAATGATACTCTGAGTGCAACACTAGAACAGATGATTTATCATACAGATGCAGTGTGCCGAGGTGCAAAAAATAGTTTTATAATCTGCGATATGCCTTTTGGAACATATACAGATAAAAAAGATGCTCTTAAAAATGCTATAAGAGTATTTCAAGAAACATCAGCTGATTGTATAAAAATAGAGGGTGGTCAAGAGAAAGCTGATGTAGTAAAACATCTTACAACTAATGGTATAGCAGTATGTGGACATATTGGTCTATTACCTCAATCTGTTCGTGGAGATGGTGGCTATAAAGTCAAAGGTAAATCATCGGATGAGCAATTACAACTTATAGAAGATGCAAGAGCGATAGAAGATGCTGGAGCTTTTTGTATAGTTATAGAAGGTGTAAAAGCTGAAGTAGCCACAGAGATAGCATCTTGTGTTGATATTCCTGTTATCGGTATAGGTGCTGGAAATGGTGTAGATGGACAAGTACTTGTTTTTTCAGATATGTTAGGACTTTTTGAAGCTTTTACACCTAAGTTTGTAAAAAAATATATGGATGGTGCTTCGCTAGTAAGAGATGCAGTGAAAAACTACTCTGATGATGTAAAATCTCGTGAATTTCCCCAAAAAATTCACACCTACTAGGCTTTTAAATATATGGAAAGATTAGTAGAGATAGAAACATTTGATATGGGTGAAGAGAGTAGTGAAGTTACTCTTCGTCCCGATGCTTGGAGTGAATATATAGGACAAGAGCAGATTAAAAAAAATCTTGGTGTTTTTATAGAAGCAAGTAAAAAACGCGCAGAAGCACTTGACCACGTTCTTTTTTTTGGGCCTCCTGGTCTAGGAAAAACAACTCTAGCACTTATCATCGCTAATGAGATGAATGCAAATATAAAAGTAACAGCAGCCCCTATGATAGAAAAAAGTGGTGATTTAGCAGCTATTTTAACAAATCTTGAAGAGGGCGATATACTTTTTATAGATGAGATTCATCGCTTATCTCCAGCAGTTGAAGAGATACTTTACTCCTCTATGGAAGATTTTAGAATAGACATTATTATAGGAAGTGGACCAGCTGCACAAACAGTAAAGATAGACCTTCCACGATTTACTCTTATAGGAGCAACTACAAGAGCTGGAATGTTATCAAATCCACTTAGAGATAGATTTGGTATGAGTTTTAGAATGCAGTTTTACTCCTCTGAAGAGTTAGCACAGATTATCACTCAAGCTTCAAATAAACTTGATAAAGAGATTATTAAAACAGCATCCATAGAGATAGCTAAAAGAAGTAGAGGCACACCTCGAATAGCCCTTCGTTTACTTCGCCGTGTACGTGACTTTGCAGATGTAGCAGATGAAACAAATATAGACTACGATAGAACTCAATATGCACTCAATGAGCTAGGTATAAACTCTCACGGTTTTGATGAGATGGATTTAAGGCTTTTAAACCTTTTAGCTTCTGCACAAGGAAGAGCGATGGGTCTTAGTTCTATCGCCGCCTCTTTAAGTGAAGATGAAGGCACAGTTGAAGATGTTTTAGAACCATATCTTATAGCAAATGGCTATTTAGAGAGAACAGCAAAAGGAAGAAAAGCTACATCAGTAACGTATAGTATCTTAAATATCACTCCTCCACTAACAGATGAAAAGAAGAATTTATAATGAAACAACACTATTTTGTAGCTATATTATTTGCCACATCCCTCTATTTTATGTATATTTTATATCTTCCTTTTCTTTTTATTATAACGATAGCCTCTCTTCTCGCTGTTTCAACATCGGAGATACAAACATTTTTAGAAAAATATTTTAAAAATAAACTTATAGCTGCATCCATCTCTAGTTTTTTATTAGCAACAATGTTTTTTGCTCCTCTTGGATATTTTTTAACAACACTTACCATAAAATTAAACTCTCTTGAGCCTCAAATATTTTATAATATGGAGATATTCATTAAAAATTTTATCCATTCACCACCCGATTATCTTCTTTTTGCTAAACCATATATTAAAGATATTTTTATTGAAATGGATATGAAATCTATTACAACGATTACAATATCTTTAACAACTAAAATAGGTGCATTTAGTGCGGGGTTTGTAAAAAATGCTTTTTTAGTTGTTGTATTCTATTTTTTTATTCAATATAATGGAACAAGTATGAGTACTTTTCTCAAACGAGTTGTCCAAATTTCTCTTGCTGAGTCTGAAATCTTAGTAAAAGAGTTATCATCTGTTATGAGTGTTGTTTTTTACTCTATTTTAGTCAATGCAATGTTTCAAGGTATACTTTTTGGTATAGCTATCTCTTTTATGGGTTACAACGGTTTATTATTTGGCATTATGTATGGTTTTGCATCTCTTATTCCTCTTATTGGAGGGGCTTTAATGTGGCTACCATTTATGCTTTATGAACTTTCCGTTGGTAATAGTTCAGGAGCTATTTTTATCGCTTTATATTCTATTATTGTCATCTCTATCATTGCAGATACTATATTGAAACCTCTTATCATAAAAGAGATAAATATTAGGCTTTTGGAGGAGGAAGATAAGCGAATGAATGAACTCCTTATCTTTTTCGCTATCATATCTGGACTTACAACTTTTGGTTTTTGGGGCATGATTTTAGGACCTGCAATTACAGCATTTTTTCTTACTATATTAAAAATATTTGAAGCTCGAAATAGAGCTATACTAGATTAAAACTTATTTGTTAAAGGATTTTTATGGCTAACATGGATGAAAATATAATCATTATAAAAGAGGATGAAGCAGCTGGAATTAAAAGAGAGAGCGAAGAAGAGGAGATAACAGTTCAGGAGGATGAAAGTAAAGCAGATAAAAAGAAAAAACTCATTATCTTTGGCTTATCTGGAACTGTTCTTATTATTATAATCTCTATTGCTATACTCTTTTTAACTAAATCTCCTCCAGAAAAAAAAGTAAAATCACAACCAACTACTGAATTGATTGAAGATAAACTCACCAAAAATAGAGTGAAACCTATTGAACCGAGCAAACTAGAAAATATGATTGCAAAAGCAAATTATCTCTATGCAAATGGTTCAAAACCTGATGCCCTCTTTTTATATGAAAAGATAGCAACATATAGCGAAGCTATCTCTCTTTATAATTTGGGTGTTGCTCAACTCAAAAATAAACAATATCAGATGGCTCTTTCAAGTTTTCAAAAAGCTATCAAAAACAATGAAAAAAGATGTGTAAGTGCTATAAATGCTGCTGTCTGTTCTCTTCATTTAAAAGATAAAGAAAATTTTAGATATTATATAAATCTAGCAAAAGCATATCTATCTTATGAGGTAAAATCTCCACTTTACTCCTATTATTATGCTCTTATATACTATTATAATAATAATTATTTAGAAGCATTAGTTGCACTAAAACATAATCCTTCAACAGAATATCCAGAGGTGCAAAAACATCTCAAAGCAAAATTATCTGCTCTTTTCAATAACAACTACGAAGCAGTAGAAGCGATGGAAAAAAAACCAAAACCATCAGATGATTTCAATATTGCACTTCTCTATGCAAGAATAGGAGATTATCCATTAGCCATTAATCATTTAAATGAACTACTCAAAAAAACTCCAAACAAACTACAACCATTACTTGCCCGTGGTTTTATTAAAATAAAAGCTGGTGCAGTTGCAAGTGGTACAGGTGATATAAAAAAAGCTACTGATAAATTTGATGAGGAAGTTTATAAATATTATCCAATAAAAGTTTTTCTCAAAAAAGCTCTTTTTAATCCTACACAAGTTCAAAAACATTATAGAGAAGATATTCAAGATTCTAAATTTATGACCTATCAAAAAATATTTTATTTCTCTCCTTATAAACTATTTAACCCTAATATAGCTATTAACTATATTCAAAAAGGAAATGCAAATATGTATATAGATAATATTCAATCTGCTCAAGAATATTTAAAAACAAGTGCATCCTCCTCCAATGCAAATATTGGAATAGCAAAGGCGATTAAAAAAGCTTTAGAATTTCAGATACGTTCAGCAAATAAAGAGCTTCAAGAATTAGTTAAAGTACAACCAAAACACTCTATTCTTCACTATAATCTTGCATTAACATATGCACAACTTGGAGATATGCCAAATGCTAATAAACATTTTCTACTCTCCTATCATCTTAATGCAAAGAACTATCTATCTGGTATTTTTGCAATAATGACAAGTCAGCTTATTAATAAAAAAAGTGCTAAATTAGAATCTATTATTAAAGATGATATATCAAATGAAGAGATAAATGAAGAGATAGATTTATATAAAACACTATTATATATAACCGATACAAACTATGTTAATGCGATTAATTGGTTAAATAAAAACTATAAAGAGAAACCTCTTTATCTTGTTATAGATACAATAATTGCAAGTAAATTAAATAAAATGAAAAGAGCAGAAAAAGCATCTAAAAAACTTATAAAACTTTTACCTCACGATATTCTCCCTCATCTCATATATATAGATAATAAATTTTATAACTTAAAACCAAAGTTATATGCAAATAAAGTTTTAAACTATCTTAAATTACAAAAATTCAACTTTACAGACCTATATTATGGCCCATATATAACAAGATATTTATATATACAACAAAAACTTATGACAGGGAAACTCTATTTTTTAAGACAAAATCTTAAAAATATATTAGCATCAACACAAAAAGATACTACTGATATTTTAAGTGCTCTTGCTTTAGCTTCATTTTATGATAGTGCATTTGAGGAGTCTTATACACTTTACAATACTCTTATAGATGAGCATAAAGTAAGAGATGCAAATACACTTTTCTTAGGTGCAGTAGCCTCAACAGCTGCAAATCATCATGAAAATGCAATAGCACTGTTAGAGTTATCTAAGATGAAAAATAAGAAGTTTTTAGAGAGTCGTTATGCATTGGGGTTATTATATTTAGAGGTAGAAAATAATCAAGGAGCAATTATTCAACTCTTAAAAGTTGAGCAAGAAAATTTTCATTCAGAGTATTTTGATTTTGATATAGATACAGATAAACTATTATTTAAAAAACAGCATCCATAAGACTCTTATTTAAAAGAGCCTATTGGTGTAATTGATGCAAAAAGTTGAGTTCCAGCTCTTACATCAATTTGAAAATCTTTTGGAAGATAGATAGATGTTAAACCATTTAACATAAACCCATATCTTGAAGAGAGTGTTAAATTTTGATTTTGAACTATATCTATTTTTATATCATCAAAACTTACTTTAGAAAAATGTTGTATTTTTATTTTATGTGATGCTTCATCTTCAAATATTAGTGTTGTATTTTCATTTAACTTAGCAAAAAGTTCAGAAGAGATAGGAAGTTTTGTTCCTTTAATAACCTCTAAATCTATCACCTTCGCATTCATCGGTGAACGTAAAAAGCCAATATTTGAACAACGAGTATCTATCTCTACTCTATATGAATATTCAGAATCTATTAAATTTTCAATATATACAACTCTTCCATCCACAGGAGAAACAACACTATTTTCCATAAAAGAGATAGACTCTCTTTCAGGGTTTCTGTATAAAAATGTAAAAAAAACGATAAAAGCTAAAGCTATAAAACTTAAAATGTTTAGATGTAAAATCACAAAAAAGATAAAAATAGCGATAGAGTAACCTACATAGTTCCAACCCTCTTTAGAGATTGGTAAAGTATCATTATTCATCTATTCTATACCTTTCCCAGACATCTCAGCATCCTCTTTAAGTTCACTCTCTATATCATCATGTTCTTGTTCTAGTTTACTCTCAAGACCATTCTCTTTTTCAAAATTAGAAATAATTTCACGTACCTCTTCACCTGTAATATTCTCTTTTTTATAAAGAAGTTTTACCATATCCTCAATAGCTTCTCTATACTCCTCTAAAGAGCTAAGAACTTCACTATAATGTTCTGCTAAAGATATTTTTATAAAACTATCCATATCTTCAGCCATTTTTTCACTATATTCACGAGTAGCTTGTTGTCCTCCACCAAGGAAAGATTGACGACTTTTCTCTAGTACCATAAGCCCAGCAACATCACTCATACCATAAGTTTGTACCATAGATTTAATAATATCAGTTGCTCTTTCTAAATCGTTTCCAGCACCTGTTGAAATCTCACCTATGAAAACTTCTTCAGCAGCACGTCCACCAAGAAGAACATCTACTTCAGCCCACATTTCATGCTGTTGCATCATAAATTTATCTTCTTCAGGTTTATTCAGAGTATATCCTAAAGCAGCAAGACCACGAGGAACGATAGACACTTTAGAAACTTTTTTAGCACCATGAGTTATCTCAGCTAAAAGCGCATGTCCACTTTCGTGATATGCTACAATTTTTT
>Ga0256826_1001638_pt1 | contig 13869 bp, 6 predicted proteins | sample CV79metaG_FD_185975 | JGI IMG/M metagenome (GOLD analysis project Ga0256826, IMG submission 185975) | Hydrothermal vent microbial communities from East Pacific Rise, Pacific Ocean - CV79 | ecosystem: Environmental > Aquatic > Marine > Hydrothermal vents | place: Pacific Ocean: East Pacific Rise...
TTCCTCCTGTTACGGCTGTTGGAGTAAATGCTTCTCTAAATATAAGTGCAAAGGCATCTGGAATGGCTGTAAAGTATGTTCCTAAAACCCAAAATACCATTAAGAGATAGAATATAACCATAATAGGAACAATCTTTTCTGCTACATGTGCAATACGTTTAATCCCACCAATAATAACTAATCCTGTAATACTTGCCATAATAATTCCAAATACCCAAGGAAAATCTTTAAAGAAAGATATTTGACCCTGCATAATAGTTAATGATTGAGAGATTTGAAAAGTGTTACCTGCACCCAATGCACCAAGTATCATGAAAAAAGCAAAGATTACTGCCATAACCTTTCCTGTTTTTGCCATACCTTTTTGGGCTAGACCACGTGATAGATACTCCATTCCTCCACCCAAGATTGTACCATCTGGTAAAAATTGGCGATGTTGTACCGATAGAGTTACTTCGGTAAATTTTAGGGTCATTCCTAAAAGTCCTGCCATTATCATCCAAAAGGCTGCACCTGCACCACCCAAAGAGATTGCAATTGATACAGCAGCTATATTACCAATACCAACTGTTGCCGAGAGGGCTGTTGCTAGTGACTGAAAAGGAGAGATAACCCCTTTGTCATCTATGGTTTTATATTTTCCCCTTACAATAGCCAAAGAGTGAGAAAACATTCTTAGATTTACAAAACCCATTTTAATTGTTAAGTAGACACCACCTATAATTAAAAGTGCAACCACAAAGGGAAAAGAGGTTTTTTCTACTGTTCCAAAGAAAATATCAAAAAAGAGGATTTTTTCAAAAAATGTGTTAATAGATAAAAATAGTTCGTTCATATAAGCTCCTAAAAATTAATCTATATTGTATAGAAAATTATCTAAGTTTTGCTATAATCCAATCAAATATATAAAAATAAAATTCAATAAGAAAAGGATTGAAAATGGCATTAGTATTACTTCCCTTAGCACAAGGATTTGAAGAGGTTGAAGCAGTATCACTTATAGATGTACTTAGACGAGGTGGTGTGGGTGTTCGTGTAGCACATATGGATGGAGAGTCAGATATGGTTTTGGGAGCAAATGGTATTACCATTAAGGCAGATACCTCGATTGCTAATGTAATAAGTGATGATTTTGATATGATTTTACTTCCAGGTGGATGGGAAGGAACATATATTTTAGCCGATAATGAGATTGTTCAACAACTTTTAAAAGAGTTTAAATCTAAAGAGAAAGTTGTTGGTTCTATCTGTGCAGCTGCTTATGCTTTAAAAAGAGCAGATGTTTTAGGAGATGAGTATACCTGTTATCCAGCTGCAGCCGATGAGGTTGACCATAAAGGCTACAGAGAAGATAAAATGGTTGTAACCGATGGAAATATTATGACTTCACGCGGACCTGGAACAGCATTATGTTTTGGTTTAGAGATTTTAAAACGATTGGTAGGAGAGGAGAGCTATAAAGCTGTTAAAGAGGGGATGTTGTTAGATTTCTGTGAATAAGTAGATTTATTTATTTAATATTTACTATCTATTAATCCTTATTAGTTAATATTATAAAAAGGATTTATAAATGAAAAAATTAATACTTACTCTATTGTTTATATTTAACTCTCCACTTTTTGCAGAGCAGGAGTTATCTACGAATGAAATAATTGAATTAACCTCTGCTTTTCAGATAGAGAGTAATATATCTAATATAGAGGAGTCTAATTTAGATATAGAGAAAAACTCTATCGCTCATACTTACTCTACGGCTATGAAGATGGCAAAAGAGGAGAATAAAAAAATTTTATTGGAGGTTGTTTCAAATAACTGCAAATTTTGTAAAGAGATGGAACGTAAAGTTTTATCAAAAGAGAATGTCCAAAAAGCGATTGAAAAAGATTTTGTTTTTGCACAAGCCAATGCAGATAAAGAGTCTCTTCCTTTAGAGTTAGATGAACAGATGAGTCCCATGTTTGTTTTTATCTCTACAGATGAAAATATTATAGATATGCGTTTTGGTTTGATTGAAGAGGGCGATTTTTTAAATCTTTTGCTTGAACAGAGTAAAAAATAATAAAATATTTCATAGAAAATTATTTTCAAAAAAAGTTATAAAGATATGAATAAGTCACTTTTTTATCTTTGATAATATTAAAAAACATAAAATATTAAGATATATTAAAAAATTAAAAAATATTTAAGAATGATATTGCTATAATTTATTACAACAAAAATAAATAAAAGGAAATATCATGAAAAATATTGCAAAATTGGCATTTATCTCTTCTGTTACTTCAATTATATTCATAGGCTGTGGAGATGATACTGTAACAACCTCTTCTGTACCAAGTAGTGAAAGTATGGAACAGGCAGTTAAAACAACAAATAAAACTATTTTAAAAGTTATTAATAAAGCAAGAGCAGAAGTAAGAGATTGTCATGATGGAAAGGGTATGGTTGGACCATCTGTTGCCTTAACATGGAATAATGAACTTTATGCTTCAGCTTATGAGCATAGTAATGATTTGGCTCAAAGTGATACTTTTTCTCATATGGGATCAGGAACATCATCTGATATTACAGGTTCAAATAGTGGAAAAGCGAGTAAATTTAATGATCGTATTAAAGAGAATGGTTATAAAGAGTATACAATTCTTGGAGAAAATATAGCAGGTGGACAAGAGAGTATAGAGAGTGCATTAAAAGCATGGTTGGCATCTCCTGCACACTGTACCAATATTATGGAAAAAGAGTTTAGAGAGATTGGTGTGGCTGTTGTTGTTAATCCCGATTCTACATATGGAATCTATTGGACTCAAAATTTTGGTGGAAAATAGTTTGAAAAAAGATAGATAGAGTAAAATTTATACTTTTTACTGTATATTTTACTCTATTTATAAGAAAATAAGAGCTTTTTCCCCTACAAATTTCTTTTAAACATAAAAAAATATTAAAAAAAAATATTAAATGACAGGAAAAAGACACATTTATAAAGTATAATTCTATCAAGGGTATAGAATTCTTATTTTACTCTTGTGTTTTTTAATTTCATATATTTAAAAAATACTTAATATTTATACTAATATATTTTAAAAATCAAAGGAAATATCATGACAAAATTTACAAAATTAGCATTTATTTTTTCTATTACTTCAATTATGTTTGTAGGTTGTGAAGAGCAAGGAGATACAGGTACTAAAGTTTCATTAGAAGAGGTTAATGTTACCGTAGCATTAAAAACAACAAATTTAACAATTTTAGAGGTCATCAATAAAGCAAGAGCCGAAGCAAGAGACTGTTTTGATGGACATGGAGTTGTTGGACCATCTGTTGCTTTAACATGGAATGGTGACCTTTATGCTTCGGCGTATGAACATAGTAACGATTTGGCTACAAGTGATACTTTTTCTCATATGGGATCAGGAACAGCATCAGATATTACAGGTTCAAACAATGGAGGAGCTAGTCTTTTTAATGAACGTATTAAAGCAAATGGTTATGTTGATTATGAAATTATAGGAGAAAATATAGCAGGTGGTAAAGATAGTATAGAATCTGCACTAGAAGCGTGGTTAGAGTCTCCTGCCCATTGTGCAAATATTATGGAAAAAGAGTTCACCGAAATTGGTGTGGCCGTTGTTGTAAATTTAGATTCCACCTACAGAATTTATTGGACTCAAAACTTTGGTGGAAAATAGAGAAATGGGTAGAATGAAATTTATACTTTGACTTTAAGTATGAATTTTATTCTATTTATTTTGATGATAGGAGAAGAAAACTCTTGTCCTAATTTTAGATAGCTTACTTTTCGGTACAACCAATAACAGTTACAAAACCTTTACTCTTTTTATCAAGTGTAATTGTTACTTCTCCATTTTCTGTATCTTTGCTAAAGTTAACCAACGGTTTATCTGTTGGTTCTACTGAAAATGAGGTTGCTGTTGTACAGGTAAGTGAGTCTCCTTTTTTTAGGATGAAATCACTTTTTGTTGTATTCTCTTCTTTATCTCCATCATCTTCACTGCTTCCTCCTCCACTGCTACCACACCCTATAAATAGAGATGTAGTAAGAGATAAGAGTGTTATTAATAGTATGTTTTTCATCTATTTCTCCTAGTTAAATGTTAATTTTTGAGTTAATAATGTCTCTATGGTTAATAGAATTTTATTTAACTCAGTTTTAATAGAGAGCTGTGAACCTGCCTCAAATTGAGGTAGAGATACATCTGTACCATCAACCAAAAGTGTTGGAATTACTTCTCCTGATACATTTATAACAATTTCAAAATCTACTTTTTGATTTTTAGCTGTTGTTATGGTTGGAGTGGTCATTGTCATTGAACCGTCATCTGAAACCACAGTATCTGTTCCTGCAATATCACTTTTTATTACCGATTGAGTACTTGTCCCATTTTTAACCGTAATGTTAAGTGTATTAATCATCGCTCCATTTGCTTTAACCTCTACATTAGAACTAATTGAGCTACCTGCTGTATTTGAAATAGTAGAAGAGATAGTAAGTGAACCATCAGCATTAAAATTAGTATCTGCTCCAACAGTATTAATTTCTATTTTGGATGTAGCTGAACCAATGGTTGTTGTACTGTTTAGTGTTCCATCCGTATTTACTTGTAATTCGTTTTTTATACTCTTTGTTGATGCTTTAATCGTTACAGTTCCATCACTACTGGTTGTTTGTGTAGTATTTTTAACGTTAGATTTGATATTGACAGATTCTTTATTTCCATTATCTGCTACAAATGGTAGGCTTATTGATACAGATGCACTGTTATTAGGATTACCTCCTGATGTTGTATCGCCATCTGATGTTGTATCGCCATCTGATGTTGTATCGCCATCTGATGTTGTATCGCCATCTGATGTTGTATCGCCATCTGATGTTGTATCGCCATCTGATGTTGTATCGCCATCTGATGTTGCATCACCATCTGATGTTGCATCACCATCTGATGTTGCATCACCACCTGATGTTGCATCACCATCTGATGTTGCATCACCACCTGATGTTGCATCACCACCTGATGTTGCATCGCCACCTGATGTTGCATCACCATCTGATGTTGCATCGCCATCTGATGTTGCATCGCCATCTGATGTTGCATCGCCATCTGATGTTGCATCGCCATCTGATGTTGCATCGCCACCTGATGTTGCATCGCCACCTGATGTTGCATCACCATCTGATGTTGCATCGCCATCTGATGTTGCATCACCACCTGATGTTGCATCACCATCTGATGTTGCATCGCCATCTGATGTTGCATCACCACCTGATGTTGCATCGCCATCTGATGTTGCATCGCCACCTGATGTTGCATCGCCATCTGAAGTTGTATCGCCACCTGATGTTGCATCACCATCGGATGTTGCATCGCCACCTGATGAGTTGTTATCTACAAAGTCTGATGTATTGTTATCGTCAATACTACTGTTATTGTCAGTATTATCAGTTGTATTGTTATCCTCTGTAGTCACATTATTTTCGGTGTTATTACTGTTGTCATCACTAGTGTCATCATTATTAGGAGGAGTATAATTATTATTGTTTGAAGATGATGAACCACCACCATTAGATGGAGCAGTAATATTAACTGTATAAATTGCTTCTTGAGCAGAACTTTTGTTCCCCACATTATCATAAGAGATTGCTCGTAATGTAAATGTTCCATTATCACTACTGGTTAATGATACGGTAGAACTTTGTCTACTTGTATTATTTGGCACAGAACCATCTGTTGTTTGATAAATAGTGGTGCTGTTGGGTGAGCTTATAGTAATGGTTGTATCTGTTGTAATCTCTGTCCCTGACGGAGTAGAGAACTCAACATTCTCAGGAGCTGTATTATCAACAGTAAAGCTTAATGTTGTTGCTTCTGATTCTAATTGTAAGCTTGTTCCATCATATCCTAAAATTGAAATGGTATGAGAGCCATCTTGTAGCCCTGATAAATCAATAGGTATTGATTTATCAATTTGTGCAGAGTAGCTAGATGTATCAATTTTAAACTTATACTCCGTAACAGATGCACCTTCTATAGAAATAGTAGGAACAAAGCTAGATGAACCACCACTATTATTTGTTGCAATGGTACTTCCCATTGTTACTTCATTTCCAAATTGTGCCACATTAGCCGTATTGGTTATGGTAAAAGCTGAAGAGCCGATAGGGCTTTCATTTCCTGCACTATCAATAGCAATTGCCTTAATGGTTTTTGTCGAAGCAAGTGTAAATGGTGCAGAGTAAACGGTACTGTTTTTAGTAGGGTTACTGTTGTCCATTGTGTAGTAGATGGTATAGCTATTTACATCTGTAGCACTCATACTAATGGTCTGTACAGAGTTAAATGAACCCCCATCAGGAGAGATACTTAATGCTGTTGGTGCAGTAGTATCAATTTTTATAAACTTAAAATGAAGGGTAGCTCCAATATTTCCACTATCAGCATAAGGTGCTAGGTGAAAATAGAATGTTCCTTCATCTGGTGCTGTAACAGTTACTGAAGTGGCACTAACTCCTAAGGTACTTCGTGTATCTACAACAGTTGGAATAAGTGTTCCTTCTGTTTGGTCTAAAATGTAGTAATACCCACCTAAGTTATCATTGTCATTTGCAATGGCTTGATTCCAAGAGAGTGTTATTTGCGTGTTTTGAGAAGCTGTATTGGCTGTGTGTGTGGTGGATTGCAGGGGATTCATGGTCTCAAAACCTGCAAAGAGAGGGCTAGACAACAAAGAAGCTAATATGATTGATTGTAATCTTTTTAGTCTCATATATTTTCCTTTTTTATTTTTGTTCAACTAGAGCAAAAGCCCTAGTTGATAGTGATAGTGATTGTATCATCAGAGACAATATTTGTACTTGTTGTACTAAGATCTCTTTGAATAGCATCTTTAACAGTATAAACAGTTACACCTGTAGTTGCATTCATCTCTTTACTTGCAACAGCTATCTCATAGTGGTGACCCTCTATTTCTGGAGCTAATCTAGTAAATGAGAAGTCAACAGGTGTATCAACAGTATCTATAGTTAGTGCATGTGTATCTAAAACTTTCCACTTTGTACCATTTACGTCAAGTAGTACAACTTCAACAGGAGTAGATGCAATATCGTTGTCTGTGACTGTACCATTAATATCAATTAAGGTTACCGAAGCAATATCCATGTCAATATTTACCAAGTCTACAGGAGGGTTACCCCATGTAACTGTTGTATTGAATCTATCACCTCTATTTGCTTGATATTCAATAGTGTATACCTCATCAGCTGTAGGAGATAATCCACCAATAGTATATGTACCATTATCCTCAACATTTCCACAGTTACCTTTATTGTCTGTTTGAGATGTAGCACATATCCAACCAGCTTCAATATCGTCAGCTCCTAATGTTACTAATCCTGTAATAGAGTTGTACTCATTTGTAGGTTTTAGAGTTAAGCTAATATTTGTATTATCAGATATAGCAAGTGTATCAGCATTATTGCTATTCCATGTTACTTTTGCAGAACCATTACTTGAGAAGTCAATATCTGTTGTCATACTATCATCTCCATTACCATTGCCATCTGCATCAATAAAGCCAGACTCATGCTCTGTTGTATAGATATAAATATAGTAGTCAGATGCACTACTTGGAACTTTTATACTTATAGTATCAGAGAAAGTTGGATTTTCCCAATCAGACCAATTTCCATTTCCTGCACCATACCAGCTTGTGGCACTTTCAAGTGAAATCCAAACATTTTCTGTAATATTTCCTTCTAAATTGGTTGCTAAATTGGCAACTCTAAAGGTTACTGTTTTTAGCTCAGGAGGAGTTAATGTTCCTAAATCTAAATTATCACTTATATCTATTAACACGCTATCTTTGGGTTTCCAGATACCATTATCTATTTCCCAAGAGTTTTGAGCTAAGATAAGTGAGTTTTGTGAGTTTACTACAAATCCATTCCATGTTTGAGTATCATAGATTTCCATGATATACTTTGAACCTTTTTTTACTGATAATGTTACATCTATATTACCACTCTCATCAGTTGTAAATTGCTCCCATGTGTTATTGTATGGAGAGACAGTTTGCCACATATAAACATTGAAGGTTTTATTAGCATTTTCATTTCCTAATGAAAGGGTTGCTTTAATTGTACTTTTATCACTTGGTACAACAAGGTTAAGTAGCTCTTTCTCTTCACCTTCATTAATTGCAAAATTGGTCTCATTTATATCAGAACTTAAAGTCTCTGTACCATTGTACCAATACTCTACTCCATCAATCCAAACTTGTAGTTGATAATTATCTTTTGCTTTTAAATCAGAGATTTTAATAGTTACACCATCTGCTGTAGAAGTATTGCTCTCCCATCGTCCAATTGGTTCATTTGGAACAAAGAGGTTAAAGTTGACATATTTACCTGCATCTAGATTTTGATTTGATAAACTAATTACCAAACTAGATGGTGGAATTGGTTGAGGAATAGAAATCTCTCCTATCTCTACATCACTTGTTAGATTGAGCAAGGTTTTTTCTCCATCTGTCTCTTCTGGAGCCCAGTACGCAACAGTATCCCAGTTAAATCCAAAGAAACTGTTGATGATTGATTCAGAAATTACATGACCTTCACTATCAAATGGAACCCATTTTGTATCCATACTATCTTTTACTGTTGTTCCTGAAGAGAAATCTCCATCATTATCAACCACAAGGTAATCAACATATCGATTATTCTCATCACTATAGTTGATGTTCATAATGTATTTACCTTCTGTAAGACCTTTTATGATAAAGCTATTATCTTCACTGTTAAACTCTGCACTTTTGCCAATATAGCTAATTGGGTCATAGAGATAAATATTCACCCATTTTGCATTACTTGGTAGACCTATAATTGTTCCACTAACTTCATATGTTTCTGGTGTATTTACTAAGTTAATATCAAGTGTTGTTGTTAGAGCTGTTGCATTAATTTGCAATGAATTAACATTTGGAACCCAATAAGAGTATCCTGTTGTCTCATCTACTTTCTCTTCCCATCGTACCTCTGACTCATTTTTAATAGTATAGGTTGCTGTATTTGGTGTAAAATCAAGATAGAGGTTTTTCCAGTAACTATCTTGCCAATTACTTTGATTCCAGTGTTCTATATTGGCTTTTATTATATAACCATTTTCACGAGTTTCATTTCCTAATAAGATAGAGTAGCTACCATCACTGTTTACAGCTACATTACCCAACCATGAACCTGTTGTAGCATCAATAACCTCTATGTAAATATGGTTGCTATCATCACTTAAATCAAAGTCATTAGGAGGTGTTACTCTTCCTTCTATCTTTTTAAAGTCTGTTCCATAGCTTGTAATATCAATCGCAATATTATCTACACTATTATCAATTGTAAAGTAACCTGTTTTATTTGTGTCTGGAATCCAAATGTTGTTCTCATTCTCTTTCCAATCAATACCTATTGCACTAACAAGAGCTTCATTTCCATTAAAATTATGGTCACTTGTTACGGTTGCTTCATCCTTCTCATCATCAAGATACATCTCAAGCCAGTTCTTATCGGTCATTTTTTCTATACGAATAATGTAATTTTCTTGAGTATTTGGTAGTTTAAAACTAAATGGATAGGTATGGTTTCCACTTACTGTTTCTGTTTGACCAATCTCTGTCCAGTAATGTTTACCTGTTAGAGTATTGATTGCTGTAAGTGAAACCATGTTCCACCCTTTCCAATCTCCATTTTCATCCATGATTTCTCCAGGAGTAAAGTCATCAGGAACTTGAACTGTACCACTTACAATGTATTTATCACTATCTTTTGCTGTAAGGTCAAGGTCTAAAGTTGTTTGTGGTGCTTGAATATCTAAATAATTAACATCTGAAACCCATTTTCCTGTACTATCTTCATGCCATATTAAATCTTTTTCCGATTTAAAGCTATCATCCTCACTAATGCTATGGTCTGTTCCAAAGTCTCTATAGAAATTCTCTTCTAGACCATTAATTTTTGTGTGAATTTTCATGTTTACAGGGAATGTATCATCTATCTCTTTAAAATAGATGGTGTAGTTTCCATCTGGATGTACCATTGCTGAACCTAGAAACTCATTGTTAATATCAAATAAATCAATAAAGATAGCATTACAACTTGGTAGAGGTTTTCCATTGTCAGCTTCATCAAAACAGTCTGCTTCATCTGTTAAGTTCATCTCTTCTGAAAGAGTAATTACTCCACTAATAATTGTTGCATTATCTCCATGTATATTTGAGTCAGATTCATCATTATCATCTGATTGGGAATCACCATCTTCATTTAAACTTCTCTCTAAGTTACGAAGCTCTTCAAGTTTATTGTTGATTTCATCATAAGGTAGAGGATTTTGATTAAGTAGTCCATTAATATCATCTATTAGTGTGTTCATACTGCTATTGGTCTCATCACTAAAGTTACTACTTGTCGTAATTGCCTCTTTTATTTCAAGAATCTCTTGCTCTTTTTCAGTAATAAAAGAGAAGTCAACAGCATGTAATTGGTCAAAAATATCATTTATTACATCTTCATTAAGAGGTAGTGTAAGTTGTGAATCAATATCATTGATTAACGATTGCAGTGTATTGTTAAGGTCTTGGCTAAGATTGGCTGTATTATTAATACTATCTCTAATAGTATCCAACTCTTTCATATATCTAACAATAGACTCATAATCATTTAAGTCGTTTTTCTTACTGTTAATTAAATCAAAGTCAAGAGGGTTATTTCCTAAAAGAGTTTGAATCTCTTCAACTAAACGATTGATACTGTTATTTAAATCAGTAGGTATAGTAAACTCTTCTAATCTTGCGATAATTCCCTCTATATCTTCATTTACCATATTTATAAACTCTAAATCATTTGAGTTTAATGGAGCAGTAAACCAGTTTGAGTAATCAAAGCTTTCAATAGATGCTACACCTTTACCGATAAATCGAATACCTGTACGTATCTGATTGATTGGTGTGGTTACAGATAAATTTGCTTCAAATACTTGAATACCATCTACTATAAAGAGTGTTCTATTATCATCTGTAATCTTAATACCATAGTTATGAAATTCAGAGAGATTGAAGTCACTCATATTGAAATCGTTATATCGTTGCTCATCTGTAGATATGCTAATACCATCAGTATAAATTTGCATGTTACTTTCATGGTAGTCATTATCTTCCCATATACTAACTTGAAACTGTATTGAATTTGGCCAATAGTTATCTAGGTCAGCTTCGGGAGTAAATGCTAAAGTAGTATTAAACTCTTTTGCTGATAGATTAATATCAATGTTTTCAACATTTGAATCATCATCTGATCGATTGTAACCTGTAATTTTTAATTTACCACTCTCATCTTCTATTTTAGCCACTGCATTGGTTGCATTAAACTCTAATCCAAAGAGTTCTACTATTTGAGATTGACTTAGATTTACATCTACATGAGTATCATCAACAGGTGGAGTATCTTCTAAATTAACCAGTTCATCAAACTTATCTTGAATTGCTGTTTCATCTATAGGGTCAGCATCAAGAAGTGCTTGAAGTTCATCAATCAATGCCTGTTTTCTATCTCTAAACTCTTGAGAGATAGAACTGTTGTTGTCTAGTTCATTTTGTATCTCATTTAGCTCTTGTTGATAGCCACTATCTCCATTTTCTGTACCTTGCTGAATTACAAAATAAATATCAGTTGGATTTCCATTACTTCCGTATCCATTATCATTTGTATTATCTATAATACCACTTAAATTTAAATCTCTAGCTGTTGTAATATCTATATCAACTGTTGCATTTGCATTTCTAAAGAATATATCTAACTTATTCATTGATGTAGAGTATTCAACAGTTACATTAATATCATTGTTAGGATTTAAAAGAGCATCTACAGCATTTTTTACAATAATAAGAGAATCACGATGTAGTGGTTCACTGAACTCTAAGATTATCTTATCATTATCTTGAAGTTTACCTTCTTGAGTATTGCTGATATTAATATCAATTCCAACAGGAGACGAGAAATCTACAACAGAAACATTTGTATCGTTGTTCTCTTCACCATCGTCTCGTCTAAAGTTATGTGCAATAATACTAAGGTTGTTATCTCCTGTACTTGTACCTATCTCTATTTTATTAAAGAATAGATTCATTTTAGTGTGATTATCACTCTCAAATGTTCGGTTTATATCATACGGAGAGAGACCTTTAAATACAATACCATTAAGTAAACTATCTCCTTCATTATTATATGTTATGTTTTTATCCCAAACTAACTCGATTATTGATGTTGTTTCATTGAAATCAAATAGAGCTGTACCTAGAAGATTGAGTGGTTGGGTACTGCTGTTATTTTCACCATTTACAGTGTCAATCATCGCTTGAACTTCATCTGCTGTTGCAGGAGAAGTAAATTCTTCTGGATGATTATTGATATACTCTTGGTAAGCATTTTCATTTTCAGAAACTGCACCCGTTACACCATCTATTTCATTGTAATCATTTGCAGTAAAGTTATTGTCACTACTACTACCATTTGCATCTTCACCTATTAAATTTAGGAGTTCAACTGAACGGTTGTTTTCTTCTGTGCTTGATGTTGATTTGGCAAAGACTTTAATTGCTACACTGTTACTACTTTCATCTAAATCATTCCAATTGGTTCCATTTGTACTTATAAAACTTTGATTAGGTTGTGTATTTAATCGGCTATATGCCGTTCCATCACTGAATGTATAATTTCCATCAAGAGGTAGATAGGAAGAATTTCCATTATTTTCATCTATAATTATTTGTACTGCAAATTGATTTATACTACTATTTAATTCAATAGGAGTTTGTAATTCTAATGTATTCCAACCTTTTGCTATATGGCTAAAGGTTTCGGTATCTGTTGGTTGTGAAGTAATAACTTCACCATCGTCATCAAATGATATACTCTTAAATAGTGTTATTGAGATATTTGTATCATCTCCTTTGTTATGAATACCTATTGATTTAACAGTTTGATTCTCTGTTATTGGATAGATTGATAATCCATAAAGAGGTATAGGTTCTCCATCTGATGAGTAGGCTATTCCTGTAACAGCTCCATTTGGTGCAGTATCATGAACAATATCAAATGATGTTGTTTCTGTATCAGGTGTATCATTAAAGTAGGCTACCTCTCCAAAAGCAAAAGTTGTATCGGTATAAGGAACATAGAAGTATCCATTTTCTCCCCAATCTTCTCCCCAAGAGTTTTTAACGATAAATGCTCCTGTTTGTCCTTGTGCTGTATAGTTATTATCCCATCCTACTAAAAGAACAGCATGGTCAGAAATCGCATTCTCATCAGAGTTATAAACACTATAGTTATTATCTGCTGTTGCATTATCCATACCATAGATATGAATATCTACATAGAGTGGTCCATGTTCCGTTAATGCTGTTTTTAAATAGTCATTATCTGAAGTACTTGAACGTACAGGAAGTTTAACAATATTTTCAATATATCGTACAGGTACAGCACTACTGTTTGACTCTGTAGAGTCTTCAACGTAAGGGTCATCAGACTCATTAACTGGTCCATTGGCTCTCGAGAGATAAGCTGAAGCAATATCCATATTTCCTCCACTACAAGGAGATAGTTCTAGTCCATGATTGTGTTTTAGATGGTTCTCTGAAAAGTCTGTTGTTAAATTTTCCTCAATTTTAACATTTCCTTCCAATGCTCCAATACTGGCAAAAGCCCAACATGCTCCACATGTTCCTTGACTTTTAACGGCTGTTAATTTACTGTCTGAAAAATTTCCATCTAAATTTTCATCACGTAAATCAAATTTACTATCTATTGCAGATGCT
>Ga0256826_1001639_pt1 | contig 13866 bp, 12 predicted proteins | sample CV79metaG_FD_185975 | JGI IMG/M metagenome (GOLD analysis project Ga0256826, IMG submission 185975) | Hydrothermal vent microbial communities from East Pacific Rise, Pacific Ocean - CV79 | ecosystem: Environmental > Aquatic > Marine > Hydrothermal vents | place: Pacific Ocean: East Pacific Rise...
GAGATGCAACTTGATGAGAACCAAAATCTTGTGGCTACAACAACAGCTGAAGAGACCCCTTCACATGGTCTCATCGAAGACTGTATGCTACTCGCCAACAAAGCCGCAGCAGAGCGTTATGATCATGGTGTCTTTCGTATTCATGATGAACCCAACCCCACCAAACTCACCTCTTTATATCAAGAGTTAGCAGGTATTGGAATCATTGTCGAGCCTAAAGAGAGCATGAAAGAGACCATTGACTTCATCCAACAAGAGGCCCGTAAACGTGACTTAGAGAGTGAGGTCGACACCCTTATCATCCGTGCACAGATGCAGGCACGTTACGCTCCTGACAACAGTGGACACTTTGGACTGGGTTTTGCAGCATACACCCACTTTACCTCACCTATTCGTCGCTACTCAGACCTTATTGTGCACCGTCATCTTAAAGCGATGTTAGCGGGTGATAGCGAAGAGAGTTCATATGTCTTACGTAACATCGATGCACTCTGTTTTAGCATCAGTGAAAAAGAGCGTGAAGCCTCTACCATAGAGATACGTTTTATGCAACGTAAGTTTGCAAGATGGGCTGAGTCGCAAGTAGGCCAAGAGTTTAAAGCACGTGTCACCTCTACTGACCCGGGCTACCTTGCCACCATCTTAGAGCCTATTCAAGGGGCGCAAGTCAACTTAAGTGTCAACATCTCTGTGCTGCTCTTTGATGAGATCATCTTACGCATAGACAGTGTTGATCTGACCACAGCACGCATCCATGCTTCTATAGTTAAAAAGCTAGACAAAGACCCTATGGAGCTTGACTGATGTATCGCCAAGAGTTTGAAACCCTTTTACGCTCTAACCAACCTCCTCGTGGCGTAATATTATATGGAGAGTGTCACTTTCTTATAGAACATTACCTTCGCCAACTTAGTAATATCCCTGATGCAAATGCTTTAAACCTCTATCATGATGAGTACAACTTTGAGAGTGCCAAAGCCCATCTCTCACAAGGTTCTCTCTTTGGTGGGCTCAACCTACTTCTGCTCAAAAGTGAAAAAAAGATCCCTAAAAAAGAGTTAGACACCTTACTTGAACTGGTACAAAAAAATCCTGACAACATCCTCTTATATGCCTATTATGGAACAGACAAAGCTGCAGCGAAAGCCTTTAACAAAAAGTCAGGTGGTGTGGAAGTACGTCTATATGAGCCCTATGAAAGTGAAAAAAAGAAGCTAATCATCCAAGAAGCACAACGTATGAACATGCAACTTGATGGTTATGCTGCGACCCATCTTATTGATTCTCAAAATGGCGACTTAAACCTTGCCTTTAATGAACTCGACAAACTCTCCATCAAAGGGGGCGCGATCAGTGTCAAAGACATTGATGCTTTAGTCTACGGTATGGGGGAGATCAAACTCGAAGACTTTATCAACCACCTACTCATGAAAAAAGATTTCAAACATGAACTGGCACAGATTTTAGAGAGTGGTGAAGATGAGATTCGGATTCTAACTGCTATTACAGCACACTTAACACAACTTTATCTCTTTTATGCCCACATCAAGATGCATGGTGTTGCAGACTCCAAAGCAATCCTTGGTTATAAACTTCCTCGTCAAATCGAACAAGATCGTGCAGCACAAAGCATTCGTCTTAAACAGCATCAATATAGTACTTTACTGGAACTTTTACTCAAAAATGAACTCAAGATGAAATCTTCAGGTACCCCAGACAAGAATGCACTACTTCTTGCAACCCTTATGGAGTTACAACGTCTTATATAAAGGTTTATTTCTTTGTTTCGCTTAGAGTTGTAACAACCTTTTTGGCACTTTTACTTTAGTACTTTATATTTAAACATCTCTTTACATTAACTTGGATATAATCACGCGTTCCTTACTCTTTGTGCTAGACACTAAGTGTATGCATATGACTGATTAGTTCGCTAATCTCGATCCATAAGGGACCCAAACCAAAAGGAGATATATTCTATGAGACATTACGAAAATCTTGTAATTGTTAAACCAACTTTAACAGAAGAAGAGACAAAAGCATCAATCGCTAAGATTGAGGCAGTTCTAACTGAAAACGGTGCAGAGATTGTTGCACGTGACGAAATGGGAACTAAGAAATTAGCTTACCAAATTGACAAAAACGAGCGTGGTTACTTCCATGTTGTTTATTACACAATGGCTCCAGCAAATATTGCTGAAGTTGAGCGTCGTTTCCGTATCAACGAAGATCTTCTTCGTTTTGTTACGATCAAGTACGACTCTAAGCGTGAAGTTACTGCTTTCAACGATATCGTTGCTAAAGCTCAGAAAAAATCTGCTGTACCTAAAGCAGAAGAAGCTCCAGTTACTGAAGCTCCTGCAGCAGAAGAAGCTCCAGCAACTGAAGCTCCTGTAGCAGAAGAAACTCCGGCAACTGAAGCTCCAGCAGCAGAGTAAGTTCACACTTAACTAAGATAAGGAAAGTCCAATGTTTAACAAAGTCGTTCTAGTAGGAAACCTTACGAGAGATATTGAGTTGCGTTATAGTCAAGCAGGTCTTGGTATTGCTAAGACTGCCATTGCTACAAGCCGCAAGTTTACTTCAAACGGAGAAAAAAAAGAGGAAGTAATGTTTGTTGACATTACTTTTTTTGGCCGTTCTGCAGAAGTGGCAAACCAGTATCTTCGTAAAGGGAGTAAGATCCTAGTCGAAGGGCGTCTTCAGTTTGACCAATGGACAGACCAAAATGGTGGCAAACGTTCAAAGCACTCAGTTGCAGTTGAGACGATGCAAATGTTAGACTCTAAGGGTGACAACCAAAATAGTGGTTCATCTCAAGGTGGCTACAATGCACCGCAACAACAGCAGCAACAACAAGGTGGTTATGGACAGCCTCAACAGCAGTCTCAAAACAGATCATATGAGGCACCTCAACAACAGCAGCAACAGTCGCAAGCTAAGCCCGCTTATGCGAAGCCAGCACAGCAACAACAGCAGCCGTCTATGCCTGAGGTTCCATCATATGATATTGATGAAGATGAGATTCCATTTTAGAGCGCAGAAGCTCTTAGTAATAAACACATAAGGATTTAATTATGGCAGAAAGAAGAAAATACAAAAAACGTTATTGTAAATACTGTGAAGCAAAAGTTGACTTCATGGATTACAAAGATGCAGGTTCACTACGCTTTTCACTATCAGAGCGTTATAAGATCATGCCACGTCGTTTAACAGGTAACTGTAAACGTCACCAAGAGATGGTTACAATCGCTATCAAGCGTGCTCGTGCAGCAGCAATCATCCCTTACACTGTTACTCGTAAAGCGGTTATCAACAACCCATTCGAAAACATTAAGTAGGTCTTGCTACTCGAAGTTCAAAGCTATTGGCTTTGAACTTCACTTTTCTCACACTATAAAACACTCATAAACAACATTTATTAACTAAAAAGAGCTCTTTACAAGCAAACTAACATTATGCTACTATAATCATATACCGACATATAGGGAGTAGTGATGGCTTTTATGGAACGTTTACAAAGTGCCTTTATACTTAAAACACCAATGTACCATCCCAATGAAGCGCATATTATTGAGCATAAGCATGAACTCTTTTTTGAGACCATCATTCATGGTCATGTTATACAGATGATTCAGATGATCATAGAAGGCTTCGATATTGACTTTCATGAACTTGCTGCAACACCACCCCTCTCTTTTGCTGTCAAGCATAACCAAAAAGAGTGTGTTGAAGCACTTCTCAACTACGGTGCTAATATCAACATCAAAGATAAAGACCAAAAGACACCCCTACATTACGCCTTGACATTTGAACATCATGAACTCCTAGTAATACTTCTTAAAAATGGCGCTAACTTTTTGCAAGTCGATGCTGAAGGGACCGCCCCTTTTACTTTAGCAAGTGAACGTGAACAAGAGATCATGTTAGAGACACGATGTGATGTTAATACAACTGCTTATAATATCTTTGAGTTGGTACAACAAGGCAAACTACAACGTCTTAGCTTTAGCTACCAACATCTTAGTGATCTGGAACGTCTCAATGCATCAGGCCAATCGCTTTTGCACTTAGCTGTCTTAAGTAACAACATTAAAATGGTTATCTATCTTCTCAACAAGTCACTCAACATAGATGCCGTAGACCTCTCAGAAAACACCCCTCTACTTATTGCACTTAGCCATGAGAAGTATCTCAATATCGCCCTACTTTTACTTGATCGTGGTGCTACAATCGAACATAAAAACAGTGATGACAACAGTGCCTTGAGTGTTGCTATCCGTAATGGAAATCCTAGTGGTGCCCAACTGTTAATCAAACGTGGGGCAAACATCAACATTAATGATGGTGCCCATACCCCTTTGACTTTGACCCACCTTGCCATCTTAAGTTATCCACAACTCGCGCAAGAGTATCGAGATCTCGAGACCTTTTTGCTCAATAAAGGTGCGACTGTTGATGTCAGTGTCAACTCTCTCTTATGGACCCCCTTAGCATCCATGGTCACCAAACAAGAGGATAAAAAAAATCTTCAACATACCCACTTGTTACTACAACTCGGCGCCAATGTCAATCATCTTGATATCAATGGAAGAACCCCTTTAATGTTAGCCTGTTCTATGGGACGTCTTGAGTCGATAAAGATGTTACTCAACAACTATGCTGATATTAATAAGGTCGATAACTTTGGCTGGAGTGCTCTTATGTTTGGTGTCTACTATAACCATTATGACAGCGTTACTTTTTTATTGGAAAATGATGTTGATCCTAACTTTACCTCAACACAAGGGCTCAGTGCACTCAAGATCGCACAAGAGCATAAACGTACAAAGATGGAACGTCTCTTGTATAGTTTTGGTGCTATAGAGATCTCCAAAGACGAAGAAGATTAGAAGCTAGCACCAAAAAGAAATCTAAAGTTATGTTCTGAAGTCGTATTATCATTATGAATGTATTCAAATGAAAACGGAAGAGAGAGCTTGTTTAAAATCAATATCTCTAAAGTCAAACCTGCCGTCACTTCATTATACTTTGTATGGGTATCAAATGCATTCGATTGGCCAAAATCTTGTACATCATAGTAACGATACTTTGTGTAAACAACTTCACGTGTTAAAGAGAAAGGAAATGTAAAAAAGAGCAGACGTCCATCAAACTGTTTTTTAAGAGAAGCTTCTGCCACTGCTGCTTGTTTAACATAGCGGGTTGCTTCAAGTGTTGGCATCACGATAGTCGATCTGTCTGCAAAGAGAAAACTTTGAAAAGGGGTAAACTTGACCCCTCGTGTTACATCAGCATCAACAGGAGTGATACTTAATACCCTATCATAATCTGTTCTCGTACCTTGAAGTGCCATCCCTGCAAACATCTTCCAAGGAAGTCCATGAGAAAGTTTATAATCAAAACCAGCACTCAGGTCTCCTCTATCCATACCTCCATACAGAGAAAGGGCATTAAAGTAGTCGTAATCTACTGCTTGGCCATAAAACTCAGCATGCGATAGATTGAGACTTCCCACTAAAGGCGAACGGGCATTAGCATCATAATCTTGGTAATAATCAACATTTAAGTCCACCTTGTTATAACCAGAGGCGATAACAGGTAACTTAGCAAAGGCGCTCAAGCCATAGTCCCGGCTATCTTGAGTGATATTTTGGTCACTATAATAGGTATTGGTTGTAGCATCATAAGCATTATAACTACTCGGATCTCCTGAGTTATAAACCCCATAAACATTCAAACCAAAACTTAAAAGATGGGCATTATTGCGATAACCTGCACCAACAATACCTACACGATCAACCCCTTGAGAAGCATAAACACTGAAACTGTTACTCAACAAAGGGTCAGCGAAGTTTGCAGCAACTGCGTAGACTAAGACATTATTGCCTTGATGTTGTCCAAGACCTAAACTTAAAGAGGCTCCCGCATAGTGAAGATCCAAAGGCTCAATAAATGGTTCTTCAAGATCCACTAAGTTTGTTGCATTGTTCTCTTGAGCTCTTAGCATATCGCTATTTCCAAAATATACTTTATCTTCAAAAAAGAGTCTTCTAGAATGTGGTGTCTCATCTAACGACTCCATCTTAGCAATAACGTAGTAGTACGCTTTGTCAGAGATTGCAGCGATAAGGAGCTCATCCTCATTAATGATCTTAGCTTCCACAATATTATCTGCTTGACTCACACGAGTAACTACCCCTTCACTCAAACGATAGAGAGAGCTTCCTTTATCACTGTTAGCAATAAAGTAGATGTTGCCTTGTGCATCAACATCACTGACAAATCCATAATAGTCATTTAGCGTGTAGAGTGCTGTTTTGTTTTTAAAGAGTGTCCGTTTTTTACCCTCTTGTACAAAGTAGTAGAGATTGTCATCTTCATCGATGTAGACCGATGAGTTGACCTTAGCATAAAAACTATCTCCAACATAGAGTTGTGCCTCTTCAAAGGAGGAAGCCACATCAAAGTAGACACCTACACCATCTTTCAGATACCCTTGGAGCATCTTACCCTCACTCCCCTCAACCAACTCTGCATCTTCATCAAAAAGTCCTTGTGTGATCATGGTCGGGTTGGTAAAGTTACTCCCTTGTGTAGCGTAAGTATCGTGTATATTGAGTACCTTACCTCTTAAAAAGCTCTCTCTTTGGCGTGCGACCCTCTTATCTTTTTTAAAGAGTCGAACCAACTCTGGTGCATGTTGGGCATCAGAGGTCAAGAAGAAGATCTTATCGCAGTTACTGTTTAACGCGCTAAAGTACATCGAACTTGCAATCAACTCACCCTTAGCTTCATTAAACCCTTCAGCTTCAGCTAAAAGTGACTGCTCATACCCCTTAAGTGCAGACTCATAACTCTCACCAAAGGTCATCTCAAAAATATGGTTGACTCTAAATGGCCAGAGCCATGACTTTGAGTAGTTGTAAAAGAAGCTATTGGTCTTATCAAGACCATATTTTTTAGCCAGGTAGAGCTGAAAAAAACCTCCCACAATATAGTGTCTGTCATAGTATGGAAACTCATGAGTCGTTTGGTTATATAAAAACTGTGGTGTAATATGGCCTGCTTTAGCCTGCAGCAGTGTCTCTGCTCTAAAACGACCACTATAAAGTCGTCCACCATTATCATGCCATGATTCGTTTAAGACGGCATTACCCTCTAAAAGGTTTGAGGTGATCATGATGTTGGGAAGAACAAAAAGAGGTAGCGGTATGAGGGGTACAGGATTGTTGCCAAACACTGTAGAGAGTCCTCTTGAGACACGACTCGCTTTAGCATTAACCTGATAGTTATGTGCCGTCTCATGATAGAGCAATGTATCAAGCCAAGAGGTTGATGTGAAGTGGTCGATAAGTTGCGTACCACCGATATAGTTGATCTGCATGTTAAGCGGATATTGTGTTGAAAAACCATTGGCGATCTGGTTGCGCTGAGAGATGATACCCACATAAAGTGTTTGATCCATTCTGTAGCCAAAACTTTTTTCATACTTATCTTGTATCTCTGGCTCAACTTGGATTGCTTCTTGTGCAGCGTAACGGTTTTGTTTGGTATAGATCATCTGAATGTTTTGCGCTTCAAGATCTTTAATATAATAAGTCTCATCACCAGGAACAATTGCATCTCCTGCTTTGAGTAACGACACAATAAACAGGAAAAAGAAGATATAGTTTTTCATTTGAACTCACTTATAGATACGAACAGTTGACTATTTTACTTTAGTATTGCTAACAATATCCTTCTACTCTATCTTCTCAATAAACATAAGAAAACATGATCGTTCCAAAGCTAAAGCCATCAACATCACCCGGAAAATTTCGAGTTTGATGCGTATTAAAAAATGCTAGGTGATAGTGGCTATAGTCGATACCAAAACCTGCTGTAAATTCAGCCATCGCATAATCTCTCTCAGGTACAGAAGCAGAATCTTTAAAGGTATTACCATCTAAAAAGATATTACGTGCCATTAAATAACCATCAAATGCAGACAAAAAGTAAAAAGAGAATGTAGATCGTGTGATCGATGATCCTTTATCAAAAGCAGGAAGCCCTGCTTCAAGACCAGCATGGGTCACTAGTTTTCCAAAGTCTTTAGGAATGTTCCAGCCTATACGAATAGTTGCACCACCATTGGCATAGGTATGAACATTACCTAAAGCGCCACCCACAAAAGGCACCGCATCAGCATTGATACCCCAAAACAGCTTATCGCTCACATAGCGCCAGCGGTGTTTATATGCCAACACAACACCTAACTCATTATGCAGCTGATAATCCCAACCTTGGGCAATATGACTCCCCGTCAGTTTATGGATCCCATTTTGAACCTCTTCACCTAAAGCAGCAGGTCCTACAACCCCAAGCTGAAGCTCTAGAGAGTCTGCTTGGTCTGCATCTGCTTGATGTAGTGCAAAACCAAAGTAAAGCCATCCTGCATAGGGTCTGTCATTAGGATCAGGGATCTCTAGTGAGGTATCCTCAGGGGTATAGATCTCTTGACCTAAAGAGAGTGTCACAAAATGATTTTTAGAAGCGTCATTAACGAGAGGAGGTCTTAACCATGCATAGACTTCAGTATTTACACGATAGATCGCTGAAAACTTAACCCCATTGGTATAACCTCGATCCGTCTGATCAAAGATATCATTTTCAAAGTAGAGATTAAACCGCTCTAAAGCAAAGTCATCACGTTCTTGAGCATTCAACACCACAGTAACAATAAAAGTACTCAACCAAAAAAACAAAATAGCGCGCATAAAAAAGACCCTTAAAGTTTTAATATCTCTATTCTATAACAGATAAACCCAAAAAGATTGCAGAAGAAATTAGAGTTGATAACTTATAGGTATAAAAAGGTGTTGTTTTGTCATTAGGTAAGAGGTATATGAAAAAGTCTAAATGAGATGTTATTGCTTTAGAAAAATGAAGAGGAGTACTTTAAAGTACTCCGAGTCAGCTTAGAGAGTAAGAGGTCTAAACGATACTTACTTCAAAGCCAGACTAGTTAACCACAAGAAGGAACGTTACCTGAATCAGATGCATACTCAAAAAGAAAATCTTTTAAATGTGGAGCGTATTTTTTGAATTTTTTACCCTCTACATATTTTGTTGCTTTAGCATCACCCTTGTGCCATGCAACAAAACCAGCGTTATCATTAGAAAATGCTTTTTCCCACTCAGCTTGAGTCTTCATAGCAGCACCTTTAGTACCATTACCATGACACTTTTTACACTGTTTTAGGTAAGCTTTTTGACCTTTTTTGATATCTGCTTGTGCAGAAGTAGCAAACATACCTAGAGCCACTAGAGATGCCAATAGAATTGAAGTCTGTTTTTTCATTTCTAAGTTCCTTGTGATAAATTTGTGAGATGATAACATGAAAGCAGACAATCATTCATTAAAAAATTGACTTAAATCATTCCAAGAGAGAGATGTTACTTTATCACTCACTGGGCATATAATGCTTTCTTATATTATCTTTTTATTCTTCTTCGTCTTCTACTTCTAAGCTCTTAACAGCCTGTCTGATCTTATCTTGACGAAGTTTTCTGTTACTTGTATGCTTTAGCTTTTCAAGTACTTTTTCATCATCGATACCCATCTCTTTTAAGATCGTTGCATCATCAAAACCTGCAACTTCTAAGACATAAACCTTAAGTTCACGCTTTGTCATGTTGCGCTTAAGCACATTGTACAGTTCTACCTCATTTGAACCGATCTCTGAAGCAGCACAACTGTAAAAGTCAGCAAGTGTTGCACGAACAGAAGTATCGCCATTGTATTTGAACCATATAGAATTTTCTAACATTATATTTCCTTTAAGATCTCAGTGAGATCTTTTGTGTCGACAACGATTGTTGCCTCTTTTTTAAGTACTGGCTTTGCACAAAAAGCAACTCTTGTATCTGCATGCGCAAACATACTTAAGTCATTCGCGCCATCACCTACTACCATTGTCTCTGCTTCACTTACGTCTAGGATCTTTTGAAGACGGGTCAACATATCACCTTTAGAGTAGTTAAACATCATATCCCCACCAACAAGTCCTGTTAGTTTGCCATCTCTTTCATGTAAGACGTTTGAAAAATCTGCATCATAACCCAAGATATCTTTTGCATAAGAGGTAGCACTTCTAAAACCACCGCTAAAACAGACAACTGTCATCCCCTTTGCTTTGAGTGCGGCAATCGTCTCAACAGCACCTGGCATATAAGGTAGGTTCTCACTGATCTCTTTAACGATCTTAAAGTCAAGACCTTTAAGCAGTCCTACACGCTCTTGTAAAGACTCAAAAAAGTCTAACTCTCCTGCCATCGCACGCTCAGTAATCGCAGAGACTTTCTCTTTAAGTCCAAGAGGCTCAGCAAAGAAGTCGATCGTCTCGCCATCCATCAGTGTTGAATCAAAATCAAATACACACAGTTTAATCATTAGTTTTTCTCATTTTTTGATATAATCACGCAATTATAGCGTAGGAAGAGCGAATTTGTTTGAACAACTCATTGATAAACTGCAAAACTCTAGCTATGTCACCCTTGAAACGACACCGCCACACTCTGCTCGTTTCAAACCAGTCATAGATAAGATTGCACAATTAGAACTAGATCAACTTGTAGATGGCTTTAGTGCTACCGACAACCCACTAGCCAAACTCAAGTACAATGCGCTCTTTGCATCACAGTTACTTCAAAACCGTTTTAACAAGCCAGTTTTAGCGACAATGAGCATGCGAGACCGTAACCGTATCGCTTTGCAGTCAGATCTACTCGGTGCCAATGAAGCTGATGTACGTGCCATCTTAGCACTGACAGGTGACCCTGCAAAGATCTCTGATCAAAAAGAGGCTAAAGGTGTTTTTGAGAGTGACTCTACCATGCTACTCGATATCATTGGTGCACTAAACAAAGGTGAAGATATGATGGGTAAAGCTTTTAAAGAGGCACCAGAGAAGATCTACCCTTTTTCAGTCGTCAACTCCTTTGCACGTAACCCAAAATCTCTTCAAAAAAAGATGATAAAAAAGATTCAACATGGTACTATGGGTATCATTACCCAACCTGTTTATGACTTAGATAATGCCAAAGTGTTAGTAGAGTTGATGGATGAAGCCAATCAAGTCAGTGAGACTTCAGTTGATGCTACATTGATCTTAGGGATCTTTCCCATCACTAAAGTGCGTACTGCTAACTTTCTAGATAAGCATGTACCCGGTATTCATGTGCCTGAGCTATGGCTACAAAAACTTGAAGCTGCTGCCAAAATTGGAGCAGAAGAAGAGTACAAAGTCGGGTTTGAGTTGAGCAAAAATCTCTTTGATGAGATCAAAGCACACCACCCCAAGATACACCTTATGACAGCCAACCAATTTGATTTGGCAAAAGATCTACTACTTTAAAAGGAACATGATGCGAACATCACTACTTATCTTACTACTGACAGCACTTTTTATCTCAGGATGTAACTCAGGACCTAAAGCTCCACTTAACGAGAGATTGAGCGACTACAGTGAAGCTTCTCAACAGTGTGAAGATTTTTTATCGGGAAAAGAGGAGCTTAACAGCGATGTTGAAAAAGGGTGTAAAAGCTTTGTAGAGCGTTTAGATAAAACAAATGAATTAGCAGTCGAACTTGATGACCCCAAACTTTCAAAGGCACAAATCAAGCAGAAAAAAACTACTTACAGTCGTCAAAAGCTAAAGCTAAGACAGTCGTATGAAACGCTATCTAATGATGTTAAAAGTGCCACAAACCGCGCTATGCGAAGTGATGACGTAAAGAACTTCTCTTTAGGTGTTAACTTTCCAGGTAACCATTTTGAAGCAGCTTATTATAAGTACATGAAGTCTAAGTCACCTCGCTTTGACAATGACCAAAATTTTTTAGAGTATCAAAAACATGAGTCACAAAAACTGATTGAAAAAGCACAACGTGAAGTCGATAGAGGCAACTACGACAAAGCCCAACAGCTTTTTGAAAAAGCATCTAAGCTTCAAAATGGAGAAGCAGCCTATAAAGCAGGTTATCTTAGTGAAGGCAAAGACAATAAGCATGCCTTAGAGCTACACCTCTTAGCAGCTCAACTAGGAGAGCCTCGTGCTTATTTGCATGCAGGACAACTTTATGAACTTGAAGGCAACCGTGAAGAGGCACTCAAGTACTACAACAAAGCTGCCCTCAATGGTGATAAAGAGGCCAACTACCGTCTTTGGAACTTCTATAAGAATACTACACCTAAAAAAGCCCGTGTCTACTTAGAAGATGCTGTTAAAGATGGTAGTCTCAATGCCAATTACGATCTGGCGATGTTATTGATCGAAGAGGATCAAAAAGCACAAGCGCTCAAACTCCTTCAAGCTGCTAGCGCAAAGAGTCATCAAGCGTCTAAGCTCTACTTAGGAAAGTACTACATCAAGTTTAACCTCTTCTCTAAAGCACAGCGTGAGCTTCAAGGAGCACGTTCTGCTGAAGCATTTTGGCTACGTGGACAGATGGCTGAAAAAGGCCAAGGACAAGATCAAGACCTAGAGTTGGCTTATAGTCTTTATGTAGAATCATTTGAACTTGGCAATCGTGACGCGGGCAAAGATATCCAACGCATTAAGTCAAAGCAGTCAAAAGAACAACAAGCACAAGCAGCTATCGAAGAGGCTACACGTCTTGAGCAGATGAAGCAAGTGATCAAAGAGTGTGGTGCACTTGCTGATGAGAAAAACATCTTAAAAGCAGGTACAAAGATTCACTTGACAGGTGTTGCATCAATGCCTCTTCTAGGTGCTCGTAACTTCTTGATTTATGGTGATGATGGAAGAGAGTACTATGTAGAGGGAACAACAGGTGTTCAAGCTGATGCACATGTCAACATCGCCGTCTCTGCTCTGGCTAAACCGATCACGATTGTCAATGCGGATGATGAGAGTAATGATATTTTACGTTTCAAATTCATCAAAAAATGTGAAATAAGATAAGGGATTATACAGATATATGATTGATTTAAAACTACTACAAAAAGATTTTGATGGTGTCTCAAAAGAGCTACAACGTAAGGGTGTTAGCAGTGAGACTATTGCTTCTATGAAAGAAAAAAGTGAAGCTCTTAAAACAGCAAAAGCAGGCTTTGAAGCAGCTCAAGCAGATCAAAATGCCATGAGTAAACTCTTTGGTGTTTACAAGCGTGAAGGTAAAGATATCAATGAGCTTAAGGCAAAAGTTGATGCTAACAAGATCAAAGTCACTGAACTTTTAGAGATCCAACGTCTTGCGGAAGAGGCACTCACCAACATTGTTATGGCAGTACCTAATATCCCAGACCCTCGCGTTCCAGATGGCGCTGACGAAGAGGATAATGTTGAGATCAAAAAGGTCTTAACCCCTAAGACATTCTCTTACACACCCAAAGAGCACTGGGAGCTAGCAGAGACAACAGGTTGGATCGATTTTGAGCGTGGTGTTAAGATTGCTAAGAGTCGTTTTTCTGTTGCTTTTGATATGGGGGCGCGTCTAGAACGCGCACTCATTAACTTCATGCTTGATTTCAACCGTGAACGTGGCTTCATGGAGGTTTCTGTACCCCAACTGGTTAACCGCCAAGCTTTAGAGGGAACAGGCCAGCTACCTAAGTTTGAAGATGACCTCTATGTCACCACTGACGGCATGTACCTTATCCCTACTGCTGAAGTGCCACTAACCAACCTCTACTCAGATGAGATCATCCCTGAGTCAGAACTGCCTATCAAGATGACAGGTTACACTTCATGTTTTAGAAAAGAGGCTGGAGCGGCAGGTCGTGACACACGTGGTATCATCCGCCAACACCAGTTTCATAAAGTAGAGCTTGTTAGCATTGTTAAGCCTGATGAGAGTGACGC
>Ga0256826_1001640_pt1 | contig 13865 bp, 12 predicted proteins | sample CV79metaG_FD_185975 | JGI IMG/M metagenome (GOLD analysis project Ga0256826, IMG submission 185975) | Hydrothermal vent microbial communities from East Pacific Rise, Pacific Ocean - CV79 | ecosystem: Environmental > Aquatic > Marine > Hydrothermal vents | place: Pacific Ocean: East Pacific Rise...
CCAGATATGAAGAGCTGTTTGGCAGTTTAATGGCTGAGATCAGTGCCTATGGCGGGTAGCACAAAAAGGGAGAATGATATTCCTGCTCGACATTCTATATGCAAAGATTCAAATAAATCCCCCCCCCTTGCATCTTCTCAATGTTGCCAAGAATGGAGTTGGAGATTCAATGTCTGGTATGTTATGATACTGTATGGATTTAAAAATGGAGAATCCTACTTGTTGGAATCCAACACTGACAACTGTTACAACTTCAACGGAGAAAAGTATGATTACAGCGAAAGATATAATGAGTACAAATATTGTTTCAGTGCAAAACGACACACCAGTCTCCGAACTGGCCAAGCTGTTAACAGACAACAATATCAGTGGTGCACCGGTACTTGACACTAACGGAAAAATCACCGCTGTGGTCACTGAAAACGATCTCATTGATCGATCCAAGAAATTACATATCCCCACGGTTATCACCATCCTCGATTCTGTTTTTTATCTTGAAAACCCGGAAAAAATGGAGGAAGAAATAAAAAAAATGGCGGGTACAACCGTTGCCGATATCTGCAGTGGTTCTGTCACGGCCATCATGCCAGATACCCCGCTGGATGAAATCGCAACTGTAATGGCAGAAAAAAATGTTCATACTTTGCCGGTGCTTGAAGATAAAAAACTTATTGGAATCATCGGCAAAAAAGATATCATTAGAACTCTAATCAATTAGCGTTTTTCCCATTCCGCAATATTCGGTTATTTTCTACAGCATTTTTCCAAGAAGTTCTTGTCTTTCCATTTTTCTTTTGCTATAAAGTCATGTTCACCTGAAGGGTTGTAGTCTAAAAACTGCGACCTTTCTTTTTTTATCCAGAGGTGGTGCATGTTGCCCCATCAAACCACTAACCTTAACACCGGTCGCAGTCAGACCACAAGAAGAGTAGAAAACAATGACAGAGGAACTTAATCACCCCCCCCAGGACAGCGACGAAGAGCTAAGCTTTGCAGAACTCTTTGAAATGGAAGAAAACAGTACAGTGGTAAACGTCGGCGACGTGACCATCGGTACCATCATTGGTACTGTGGACGATTTTGTCCTTGTGGATGTCGGCGACAAAGCCGAAAGCTATATCGCCAAATCAGAATTCCAGCTGGACGCAGACACTGATTTCAGTATCGGTGACGAATTTGAAGTATTTGTAGAACGCCGTAAAGATGAAGGCGGCCTACTGCTGTCGCGGGACAAAGCCATCGCCATCAAAGTATGGGAAGACATTGCCAAGATTCAGGAAGCGGACGAAACCATCGAAGGGAAAATTGATAATCGCGTTAAAGGCGGCATGTCCGTTAATATCGGTGTCCCTGCATTCCTCCCTTATTCTCAAATTGACTTGCGTCCCGTTAAAGATCTCGACGCGCTTATCGGCGAATCCTTTGATTTTAAGATCCTCAAGTTTAACCGTAAACGAAACAACGTGGTTATCTCCCGTCGTGCCATCCTTGAAGAGGCTCGCACAAAACTTCGTGAAAAGATGCGTTCAGTCCTTAAGGAAGGACAGATCATCAAAGGGGCAATCACCAATATTACCGATTACGGTCTCTTTATAGATATGGGTGGTATGGACGGACTCTGCCACATCACCGACCTTTCCTGGGGACGCGTATCCCATCCTGCCAAGTTATACAAAGTTGGCCAGGAACTTGAAGTTAAGGTTCTTAAATACGACAAAGAACATGACCGTGTGTCCCTTGGTGTGAAACAGCTTAAAGCTGATCCATGGGCAACCGTTGCCGAACGCTTCCCCGTTGGCGAAAAATCCATGGGCAAAGTGGTCTCTATTACCGATTACGGTGCATTTATTGAGCTTGAGGAAGGTGTTGAAGGCCTGATCCACGTTTCTGAGATGACCTGGTCAAAAAAACCTCGCCATCCATCTAAAATCGTTACTGTTGGTGACGAAGTTGAGATTATGGTGCTGAATATTGAGCCAGAAACCAAGCGCATCTCTCTTGGTATGAAGCAACTCCTTCCCAACCCGTGGGATATGGTTACTGACAACTATCCTGTTGGTTCTGTTATTGAAGGAAAAGTGAAAAACATCACCGACTTTGGTATCTTTATCGGTATTGAAGAAGGAATTGATGGACTTATCCACGTTTCTGATCTTTCCTGGACTGAGCGCATTAAACATCCATCCGAAAAGTACTCCAAAGGTGAAACCATTCAAGCGGTTGTTCTAAAGATCGACAAAGAACACGAACGTTTCTCCCTTGGTATCAAGCAACTTGAGCCGGATCCATGGCAGGCAGCCTACAACAACTTTCCTTCAGGCACCATCATTGAAGGAGCAATCACCAACGTTACTGATTTTGGTGTATTTGTACAACTCGAAGAAGGAATTGAGGGACTGGTTCATGTTTCTGAGATTTCCAAAGATAAAATCAAGACCCCGGTTGGCATGTACCAGGTTGGTGACACACTGAAAGCCATTGTTATCAATGTGTCGGCCAAAGACAGAAAAATCGGACTCTCCATTAAAACCCTTGAGGAAGAAGGTGAAGAAGGTGCTGCTGAGAACTACGCCAAGAAAAAAGAAGAGGCTGCTGCAGCGGCTCCTTCCACCTTTGGTGATCTTTTAAAAGCTGCCGCCGGTGATGATGAGACAAAAGAAGAAAAGACGGCTCCTGCAGAGGAAGCCACCGACGAAGAGGCTGCTGCGGAGAAGTAATTCCTTTGTCCGCTTTCCGGCACATCAGGTTGTTTTAGTAGAGGGAATATCCACCCGCTAAAACAACCTTTTTTTTATAGGCTGCACGTTCACAAAAAATTATTATTTCAGATGGCCAGGCAAAAAGTTTCTTATTCGAGGAACGCAGAGTTAAAAGGTGTGAGGCGTACCGGCGAAGAAAAGAAGCGTTTTGATAACGCCATATATCTGCTACAACAAGTGGAAAATAAGACCATGTTAAAAAAAGAACTTGTAAATGAAGTAAGTAACGAACTCTCCCTCCATAAGCAGGATGTAACTACCGCACTGGAGATCATGCTGAAAACCATGGAAGGAGCTTTGAAAGAAGAGCGGCGAATTGAACTGAGGGGTTTTGGCAGCTTTGCGGTACGTAAACGCAAGGCTCGAAACACCAAGAATCCGAAAACCGGTGCCATGATGAACATCCCTGAAAGAAAAACTATTCATTTCACCATGAGTAAGTCTCTCAAGGAAGCACTTATCAAGAATTAAAGCGTTGGCAAGTATCCATCCAGAAACGAGACTTTTTCTAAATCGAGGCGCAGGCACATGGCTGATATTCTGAGGATAAAAATTATCCTGCAACGGAGAGTCAAGAGAAAAAAGCCGTTTCTGAATGGGCGCTGATCAGCTGGCTCCGTTACTCCTTGGCAAAGCCAGCAATGAAACAGCGTTATTCTCCATACCTGCTGTATGGTGAGGGTATACATCTCACAGAAAAGGTGTAACATCCCCCTTCCCTTCCCTCAGGATAATCGGATAATCACCGGTAAGGTCAATAAGACTTGAAGGGTCAGAATAAACATCACCACCGTCAATTATCAGATCCACCCGGTTCCCAAGGCGGATATCTATATCAAAGGGATCTGAGGCAGCGGACTCATCTTCATCATGGGGAATAGAGGTGTTGATAAGTGGATTGCCAAAGGTTTCAAGAAGCATCCTGCAGATAGGATTTTCCGGCACCCTGATTCCCACAGTTTTCTGTTTGGTGGCCATGGCTCTGGGAACCAGCTTGGTACCAGGAAGAACAAAGGTATAGGGTCCGGGAAGATTTCTTTTCAAAAGACGGTAAGCAACGTTTGAAACGTGTGCATAGTTACTGATGTGTTTGAGATCGGAGCACATAAAAGAAAATGGTTTTCCTTTTGGCCTGTTTTTAATAAGATTTACTTTTTTAACAGCTTTCTGGTTGGAGAAGTCACAACCAATCCCATACCCGGTATCGGTAGGATAGCAGATAACAGCACCACGTTTCAACTGGTCTACGACCTGCCGGATCAGCCTCTGCTGCGGGTTATATGGGTTAATTTCAAGTAACATTTTTTATTTCTCCTTTCTTCCAGTAAAACACAGCTGTTCACAGAAAACAAAAGCAAAATTTCTTTTGTGCTTTTTCCTGTAAATGCTAAAATAGTTCCATTAGTCGATCCACATTTTTTTTGAATTTTCATCGAGGAGCTTCCATGTTACCTGACAATCTAGACATTGCCCTGACCTTTGACGATTTGCTTCTTACTCCTGCGGCCTCACAGATTCTTCCCAGTGAAGTTTCTCTCGCCACTAAACTGACGGCAAAACTATCACTGAATGCACCGTTAATCAGCGCTGCCATGGACTCGGTTACCGAACACCGGACAGCCATCGCCATTGCCCGTGAAGGGGGTATTGGTATTATCCATAAAAATATGCCCATCAAGCTGCAGGCCACGGAAGTAGAGCGGGTTAAAAAGTCCGAATCCGGTATGATTATTGACCCGATAACAGTAAAGGAAACCCATTCTGTTGCTGAAGTTGAGAAAATCATGGCAAAATACAAAATTTCAGGGCTTCCGGTTTTACGTGAAGGGAAATTGGTGGGAATTGTAACCAACCGTGATTTACGTTTCGTTTCTGACAACGATTTACGCGTTGGCGATGTGATGACTTCTAAAAATCTGGTCACTGCAAAAGTTGGCATCAACCTTGAGCATTCAAAGGCTTTACTCCACGAACATCGTATCGAAAAATTACTCGTTACTGACGACGACGGCAATCTCAGCGGTCTTATCACCATCAAAGACCTTGAAAAAATCAAAAAATACCCTCTCGCTGCCAAAGACGACATGGGACGACTCCTTGTTGGTGCCGCCCTTGGAATAGGTGATACTATCGAAAGCAATGCCCGGAAACTGATTGCTGCCGGTGTTGATGTAGTCGTGGTAGATTCTGCCCATGGTCATTCTCAAGGGGTTCTCAATGCAGTGAAACGCATTAGAACTACATTCCCGGATTTGCAAATTATTGCGGGTAACGTTGCCACCGCAGAAGGTACCGAAGCACTGATAGAAGCAGGTGCCAACTGTATCAAGGTTGGTGTTGGCCCCGGTTCCATCTGCACCACACGCATTGTTGCAGGTGTTGGAGTACCACAAATGACAGCCATTAAAAATTGCGCTGCTGCTGCTGCAAAACATGGTATACCTATTATATCCGATGGTGGCATTAAACACTCCGGTGAGCTTGCCAAGGCCATCGGTGGCGGGGCACACGCCATCATGATCGGTTCTTTATTTGCAGGAACCGACGAAACGCCAGGGGAAACGTTCCTCTACCAGGGACGAACCTACAAAGGCTACCGTGGCATGGGATCCCTGGGAGCCATGCGTAAAGGATCCTCTGATCGTTACTTTCAATCAGAAGTATCCAGCCAGTCAAAGCTTGTTCCCGAAGGGATCGAAGGTAAAGTCCCCTATCGCGGCCCCTTGGCCAATGTAATTTACCAGCTACTGGGCGGACTCCGCTCCGGCATGGGATATGTTGGTGCAGCAACCATTGAAGAGCTTCGGGAAAATGCTAAGTTTGTCAGAATCTCTGCGTCGGGTCTTCGTGAATCACACGTCCATGACGTAATCATCACCAAAGAAGCACCAAATTACAGAACGGCCTAAGGCTTCATTCAAAAATTTTATTTTTAACGAGTTTTTCATGAATATCCATAAACAAAATATCCTGATCCTCGACTTTGGTTCGCAAACCACTCAGCTCATAGCAAGGCGGATTCGTGAGCAAAAGGTGTACTGTGAGATCCATCCATTTTCCACAAACATAAAAACCATCAAAGCAATGCAGCCCACCGGAATTATACTGTCCGGTGGGCCCCGTTCGGTGTATGACAAAGATGCACCGCACTCAGATCCTCAAATCTTTGAACTTGATATTCCCATTCTTGGTATCTGTTACGGCGCTCAGCTAATGCTGCAACAGTTTGGTGGTTGTGTAGAACATGCGAATATGCGTGAATTCGGCAAAGCTGATCTGAGTGTTTCTTTCACCGAAGGCTTATTCGCTGGTCTTGAGACAGATGCCAGACACCAGGTATGGATGAGTCATGGTGACCGAATTGAGGTTATACCTGAATCGTTTGAGGTCACTGCCAACAGCGAACACTCTCCATATGCCGCTCTGCGCCACAAGGAAAAACCATTTGTTGCCGTACAATTTCACCCTGAGGTGGCACACACCCTGATTGGGACTGATGTACTGCGAAACTTTATCTTCGGCATCTGTCACTGTGAGCCCGACTGGACTATGGCTTCCTTTATTGAGGCCACTGTCACAGGCATTCAAGAGAAAATCGGGGAGGCGAAAGTACTTTGCGCCCTTTCCGGTGGAGTAGATTCTTCTGTCACGGCTGCACTCGTCCATAAAGCCATTGGCGACCAGCTCACCTGTATCTACGTCAATAACGGGTTGATGCGCATTGGAGAAAGCGAGGCAATTCTTCGTTTTTTCAGAGAAAAAACCCAACTCAACGTTATCGACGTTAACGCCACCGATTTTTTCCTGGCAGAACTCGATTCCATTGTTGATCCCGAAATAAAACGAAAACGTATCGGCCTTGGATTTATCAAAATCTTTGAAGAAGAAGCGACAAAACTTGGGGAAGTAAACTACCTTGCGCAAGGAACACTCTACCCCGATGTAATCGAATCCGTCTCTTTTATGGGAGAAGCTCCAATAAAATCTCATCACAATGTCGGCGGGCTCCCGGATGTGATGAAACTTGACCTTATCGAGCCGTTACGCGAACTCTTTAAGGATGAAGTACGAGAGCTTGGCCTTGAACTCGGCCTTCCTCAGGAAGCGATCTACCGCCAGCCTTTTCCGGGTCCCGGTCTTGGTATTCGTATCATGGGTGAAGTAAATAAAGATCGTCTGGACATCCTGCGTCAGGCAGATGTTATTGTCCTTGAAGAAATGAAAAAGAGCGGCTGGTATAGAAAAGTATGGCAATCCTTTGCTGTGCTGCTCCCCATCCAGACCGTGGGTGTTATGGGTGACAACCGCACCTACGAAAATGTCATCGCCATTCGTTCGGTGGACTCAAGGGATGCCATGACCGCTGACTGGTCAAAGCTCCCCTACGATCTATTGGGTATAATTTCAAACCGTATTATTAACGAGGTTCGAGGGATCAATCGGGTGGTATATGATATTTCATCCAAACCTCCCGCCACCATTGAGTGGGAGTAACGACTACAGCCGCCCCTTACAAACCCTTAGGAGGTCACGGTCGGAAGGGTAAAACAAAACGATGCTCCATATTCAGTATTATTAAACGCCCATATCACCACGTAATGCACCTCAATAATTGACTTACAAATGGCAAACCACAGCCCTGTTCCGTCGGCACCGGATTTAGTTATGTTGCTCTGTTTTATTTTGTACGCTATTACCGTCTGGCAGCAAATGGCCTGGAGGCACACGGTGTCTTTTTCCATTGCTCACAATCAAACGTGACTTCCGATGCACTTTTTCTTGATTCAAACAATATCTTTGAATTTAAGATTGTGCAAAATCAGGCGAATAACAATAAAACAAAAGACCGGGATATTCATTCCATTGACGATATCCAGCCTTAAAGCTACCTTACAAGTATACCTTTTCAATGAATATCAAAAGACGAAAAAAGAAAAAGATACCGCCGTGGCTGCTTCCGCCCGGATTCCATCCATTGCAGACCCCGTCAAAGTGTAGCATTTGTATTTGCGACCTGTGCGTATTTACAGTAAGATAGAGCAAATACGCACAGTTGCTGGTCTGAGTTGTTAGTTGTTAGTGACTGCACACTGAAAACTAACAACACAAAAAACGGTGTACTGTATCCAAAATTCAGCAATAATTTAAAGATCGTTTACGCTGTCTGTATATACTTATCGCCGGTACTTGCATTGTCGCTACCGGTATCTTTATTAGTCCCGACAAAAAGGATGCACCATGAAAAAACTCTTCCTCTTCCTCTCTTTTTTTCTTGTTCTGGGAACATCACAGGCCTTGGCCTCTGCTGTCCCCACGATGGATAAGGAGACGCTTAAAGCAGAACTGAACTCACAATCACTTGTTGTGCTGGATGTTCGTTCCGGCCGGGACTGGAGTTCCAGTGAATTTAAAATCCAGGGAGCTGTTCGTGCCCCAGGCAGTAAACTGGCTGAATGGTCAAAAAGATATACCAAAGATCAGAAACTGGTACTGTACTGTGCCTGACCCAATGAAGCCACAAGTGTCGGTCTGGCACAACAGCTTCTCTCCATGGGTTTCACCAATGTTTACGCCTTAAAAGGTGGTTGGCGTGACTGGTTCAGATCTAAATATCCTATGGTAGAGAAATAGGATAACAGGATCGTATGCCTCTTCTTCTTGTTGCCGATATTGGTGGCACCAAAAGTGATGTGGCTCTCTTTGATCTCTCCCGAGAGCCGGAAACGCCCCTGCACCACAAACGCTACCAAAACAGAGCGTTTCAAAGCTTTGGTGCCGTCCTTACGGATTTCTTACGCAACTCCCCATCCCCGGAATACGGATGTCTGGGAGTTGCAGCCGTGGTCAAAAACGGAATCGCCAAACTAACCAATAGTGACTGGATCCTGGAAAGATCAAAGCTTCAAGACACTTTTTCCCTCAAGGACATATGGCTGATCAATGATCTCACTGCCGTCTGTTCCAGTTTACCTCTCTTGCAAAACAAGGATTGTCTGACCATTCAGCAAGGACAGAGAGAAGCTGACGGAATTCAAGCAGTTCTAGCCCCTGGCACCGGATTGGGTGAGGGGTTTCTCCTGGACGGCAAAAACTGTTTTCTTCCCCGAGGTTCTGAAGGCGGACATTGTGATTTTGCCCCCTTGAACAGTGAACAGAGTAAACTCCTGGCCTTTATGCGGAACACTCACAATACAGTCAGTTACGAGCTGCTCTGTTCCGGCATTGGAATCCCCAATATATTTGATTATTTGTCAACCACAGATATTCTGCGAGACAAAAAACGTATGGCCCTGATCCTGAGCGCCACAGACAGAACAGCTCCCATTGTGGAGGGAGCTCATGGCAATGCTCCCTGCCCCTTATGCACAAAAACAGTTACCCTGTTTCTGGAAATACTGGGAGCCGAGGCCGGGAATCTGGCACTCAAGACCTATGCCACCGGTGGGCTGTTTATTGGTGGAGGAATTTTACCCCGCATCGCTGAGTATGTTTCTTTCGATGGGTTCCTGGCCGCTTTTTGTCAGAAAGAGAAAATGGTTCAGCTTATGGAGTCGATACCTATCCATATCATCCAAAAGCGAGATGCAGCTTTACTGGGATGTGCTCACTTTGGCTATAAAAGGTATTTGGAATTCTCACTCCCATTTCTTTAAAAACCTCCTCTCCAAAAATAAAAAACATCGCGATCATCCCATTAATTACATATCATTAGAAGTAACCCAGCCATAACACCACAAAAAGCACCTTTCCAATTTCACTTTTGCCTCCTGTTTGTAATACACTTTTCTCAGGAATAAGTTTCAGCATTTATGCATACATACGGGGTACAATGAATTCATTACCACTGAAGCTTAAAATCATGGGTATGGTTGCACCAGTGAAGAATCCACTCAGATTATCAGCATGGCCGTTAATGAGCAGACCGCTGTGGCAGACGAAATTGCCAGTTACACCTCAAGTACTCATGATACCACCGACAGATTTTCTACAAACATTACAGATATCCCTAACTCTGCAAACATCACCAGTGAGACAATGGCAATATTAAATGAAAGCGCACAATAACTCGAATCAGTGGCGACAAATCTTCGTAATAAAGTGGAGTCATTTACATTACCTGCAACATAGAGAAAATTCACACCCCTCAAGCCAAGGAGATCATAGGATCAGTAAGAAACTTCAAACCCACAGTGCTGCTAGTGTGAAACACACTGTAAACCTCATTTTTACTCTTGTCTTTTGGCATTCCTCCCCCTGAATTCCTGGCGCAATGGATACTCCTCTCCATTGCGCAATTTTTTATTGCACTTTCCCCAAAAAAAAATAGAGTGACAGTTTCATTGAACTACACACTTTATGACTCTACACTCAACCCTGAATAATACAGTGGCGGATATCCCTTATAAAAATAATTTTGATCTTCTCCGCCTATTTCCAGCATTCAGTGTCTACTTCGCCCACCTGGAAGAAGCAACCGGGATCTATTGATGTTCTATGTTAGTGGTGATGCTCTCTATCTTTATTTTTCATTGTTCAAAAAATACTGGCTACAGTGCTTGGCCTGCTCTTTGCCAATCCTTGACTGCCAGCCCTTCTATCCTCCAACTCTGTCTATTGTTGATATTTCTTGTACTCTCTTTGACAAACATACCTGGCTTGCCCTTACCGGATTAACTATGACTATCATTCTGACTGCTTTCACCTCCTACCACTGTATTGAACGACCATTCTTAAGACGCAGTTCACATTATCGCCAGGCGGCGGAAGAAACACCATCGACATGAGTTCCTGCAGCGTCCCTCTGACAGTCATTCATCACTATTTTCCAGACACCAGGAATGTACAGATCAGTTCACTGGGAAAAGGAAATATCAACGATACCTTTCTTGTTTCAACCCAGGGAAGAATAAAAAGAATCGTACTCCAACGAATAAATGAACAGGTGTTCACCACCCCGGAAGCTCTTATCCACAATTTGCAGATACTTCACCAGCATATCAGCTCACACCTTGTGGCCAGGCAACAACGCTGGCAGGATATTCACCTGATTCCAACCCCAGCTGGTGAGTATGCTGTTTTCGATGAGGACCATAGGCTGTGGCGTGCACTTACTTATGTGAGCCACACCATTTCTGTAACCAAAACAGAGAACTTGCTCCAGGCAGAACAGGCAGGATGGGCACTCGGCTTTTTCCATAGAAAATTGGTTGGCCTTGACACAAAAATTCTACACCCCCCCCTTCCCGGCTTCCACCAGTTATCTTCTTATCTAAAGACTTACGACAACCTGAACACGACAAAAACCAACTCCGCTGCGCTACAATCATGCAAAAAAAGAATAGATGAAAATCGAATGGACGCCCTTTCACTGGAACTGGCAGCGAACAGCGGCAAAATTCAACAACGGATTATCCACGGTGATCCAAAAATCGGCAACTTCCTCTTTGATCAGCGAAGCGGAAAAGCAGTAAGCATCATCGATCTTGACACGGTGGGCCCGGGACTGCTCCAACACGACATTGGAGACTGCCTGCGCTCCATCTGCAATATAGGTGGAGAAACGGGTACACCCGCAGAAACAGAGTTTGACTTACCCCTCTGTCAGGCAATGCTTGAGGGCTATTTCAAGGAAACAGAGCAACTGCTCACCCCTCTTGACAGAGAATATTTTTTTGCTGGATTGTATGCCATGACCTTCGAACTGGGTCTTCGTTTTTTTACGGACTATCTGCAGGGAAATATCTATTTTAAATGCCAACGACCGGAAGAAACATTACAAAAAGCTTTGGTTCAGTTTGCACTTTTGCAGGATATCTACAATAAAAAACCAGCTATCCAAAGGTTTATCCAGCTCTGAGTCTTTCACAAAATCGCCAGCAATACACTTTTGTCTCTTACCCCATCAGTATCATATCAGCCATAGCTACTTCAATTGCTGCTATTTTCTCAGCATGTTTTCCATGCAGAAGTTGTCTAATGGTATCCAGTCGGATCCTGGCCTCTTCCACATCCTCTGCAACAAGTTCACTAAAATTATGCAGTTTCTGAACAAGTTGACCAAAATATCAAAGAGTAAGACAAAGGCATAACTGTCAGCTGGGAAAGCATACCTTGTCTATCACTGCTATTAATTACAGAGGAATAGTTACCCTGGGTACTTACCACGTATTACATGGTGAACAGAGTGGAGAGGAAAAGGATAAAAACAAACAGGCAGGGTCAAATTATTGCGGCATTTTTTCAAAGGAGAAAGCGGGTAGTATTTTTACACCTCCATTTTCCAGGTTGAATAAGGAGCAGCACTAAGAAAGGAATTGGAATATCTAAAATCGCCCGTCACTTCTTCTCCCAGCCACGGCGGTTTTTCAAATTGCTGTTCCACAGACTCAAGCTCAATTTCTGCCACCACCAGGGGATTATTCTCATTGAGAAAAAAATCGACCTCCCAGATCATTCCTGCAAAGTTCACCAGATAACGGTACTTTTCAATGAGTGGCTGCTGACAAAGACTATCCAGCAGTTCCTGCCCTTCAGTAACCGGTATTTCATACTCATACTCCATGCAGGCGAAACCTTTTGCCGCTCCTTTTATGGTCAAAAATGCCCTGTCTTCGATTCTTCGTACCCGGACAGTTGGTCCATTTCTACGATCCAAGTACCCCTGGTAATAGAGTTTGCGGGGGGCGTTCTCTTGCCAGGAATCATCTTTTACCAGAAATTTCCTTTCTATTTCAACTGGCATATTTTCATTACTGCTGTGGCCTTTTCCGGGTCGAAACTGACATATCCAAACCAAGATCACTGAGAGTTTTTGCCGTCAGCAGAGTAATAAGATTTGCGGCCTCATTGGAATCCCCGCCGGAGGAAGAAACACCCATCTGCACTTCAGGTACCCATTTCTGACGACCAAACTCGATGGCGAAACGTTTCATCACAGTTTCATAGGTGGCAAGTTTTTGCGCTAAAGCACCATCTGCTTCGAGAACAAGGCGTTTGTAAGCCGCATCGCCTTCCCCGCGAAGTGTCTGCTCCTGTTTATATTCAACCGCTGCCAGTTTCTTCTGTTCGGCTTCAAGTTTTCGCTGAGCCGCCACATCTACCATTTGCCTTGCCTGAATTATAGCTACTTCCTTCACCTTTTCAGCATCAACTACAGCTCTTTGTTTCTCAACTTCCTTTTCATACTTTGCGGTCATAACATTGGCCTTTCCCTGCTCTTCCGCTGTAATGGCATCCTGTTTGGCTCTTTCGGCATTGGCCTTGGCAGTAATAATGGCCATGGTTGCCTCACGTTTCGTGGCAATCTGCGCCAGTGTTTTTGGTTCAAATCCCCAGTCTGTTATCTGGTATCCACTAACACTGATCCCATATTCCTGCAAATCACTGTTAAACTGCAGGGGGCGACCATCATCACCATATTTTATTTCAGGCACAGTCTTTACCACCGTTTTTCCGGTAGCTTCGTCTGTTGTGGTGATTCTTTTTAACTCTGTCTTAAATTTTCCAGAGGTAATCTGGGCATGACTCCATTCAGTAAAAATTCCACGTTTGACAGCGTATGCCTCCTCTGAAGTCATAAGTCCGGCTGTAAGATTTTCTCCTTCTTCAGTCACCGCTTTAATCAGTTTATGGGCAACACCAATATTTGAACGAAATGCCTTATGCAGCATAACCATGGTTGGTGCGTCATTTGGAAGACTGTAACGGGCCTTCCCGTACACAGTTCCCGTGCCGCCATCCTGATAACGAACAGATATTCCTTTCTGGTCAATGGTTGCAGCATCTCCCTGAGCATCGGTTTTATCAAAATCAAAAGTGATAATATCATTGTATTCGACCACAGAACCCAACCAGGGGGCATACCAGCCGGGGGAAAATTTAACGTAGAGAGTACCATTCAGGTACTGAATGACTGTTCGATGACCGGCATCATTTATTCCGAAGAGTTTGGGTCCTAAAAGGACAAGAGCCAGAAGAGCCATGGCAACAGGAATAAATTTTACAGGAATTTTTAAACGCATGTCTTTTCTCCGGTATTGGTATTGTATACATTGAAGAATTTTGCTGGCAAAAATAAAAACTCTTCATCTTCTTCGTCAGTACGCC
>Ga0256826_1001641_pt1 | contig 13860 bp, 9 predicted proteins | sample CV79metaG_FD_185975 | JGI IMG/M metagenome (GOLD analysis project Ga0256826, IMG submission 185975) | Hydrothermal vent microbial communities from East Pacific Rise, Pacific Ocean - CV79 | ecosystem: Environmental > Aquatic > Marine > Hydrothermal vents | place: Pacific Ocean: East Pacific Rise...
CTCTTTCAATAATTCAACAGATTTTGATATTATAAGCCGTAATTTTTACAAATCCAATAGTTCATTTATCAATGAAATATCCAAAAGATACTATAATAATATTTACCTTATAGGCTCCAACAAACTAATTTACCCTGTTAAAGAAAATAACGCAGATAATATTAATTATCAATTATTATGGGAAAATACTTATGCAAATAATTCTGTTTTTTTAAGCGATTTTTTTCAAACAGATAGTTTAAGTCAGTTTCATATTACCTTAAGTTCACGAATAACAGATTCTCAAAACAAACCTATTGGAATAATTGTATTTGAGATATTACCCAATGCCATAGACTCCTTAATGCTAAATAGAGACCCCTCCGATGGACTTGGAAAATCAGGCGAATCTTATTTAGTGGGAACAGATTATTTAATGCGAAGTTCTTCACGCTTTCAAAGCAATTCAATTTTAAATACACGTGTAAAAACAGAAGCTGTTGATTCTGCATTTGCCAATTTACCGGGCACAAAAGTTATTAAAGACTACAGAGGCATTACTGTGCTAAGCTCCTATAGCAAAATAAACATCCCAAATCTTAATTGGGCTATTTTAGTTGAGATTGATTATAATGAAGTCACAATTCCCATATACAAAATACGAAATGAAATAATCTTTATAAGTATCTTTATATTTCTTATAGTTTTGATTGTAATTATAGTACTTTCTCGAAAAATAACCTATCCCATTCAAAAGCTTAATCAGGCAGTTCACGAAGTAGGATTGGGAAATTTAGAAATTGAAATACTTAATAATTCAAATGACGAAATAGGAGAATTGAGCGATACTTTTAATCAAATGGTGGAAAAACTAAAAACACAAACCAAAGAATTAGAAATTGAAAGGTCTAAAAGTTTACGTTCTTTAATTGATGGTCAAGAAACGGAAAGGCTCAGATTATCCAGAGAATTACACGATAGTTTAGGGCAATTATTAATTGGGTTAAAATTAAAATACGAAAGTTGCCTGAACCAATCAAAGTTGAAAACCGAGAGTTTTGCTGATTTAGGGGCATTATTCAACCAAACTATAGAAGAAACCCGCAGAATATCAAATAATTTAATGCCGGTAGCTTTGTCTGAATTTGGCTTAACTACATCTGTCAGAAATATTTGTAATGAAATATCAGAAACAACTGATATTCATATTCAATACAAGGCAGAAGGCTCCGGTAAAATGCTAGACTCGGAAGTTAGGATTTATCTTTTCAGGATTATACAAGAGGGACTTACTAACATTATAAAACATTCCAATGCCCAAAATGCAAGTATCCTGCTCCTATTTAAAGAAGATATTATTTCTATCAGCATAGAAGACAATGGCTGCGGTTTTGACCAATCGAAAACTAAATTTGTAAAATCCAACGGACTAAATAACATAAAAGACAGAGTTGCTTTATTATCAGGTAAACTTGTAATAATTTCGGCAATTCAAAAAGGAACAAAAATTAATATTGAAATCCCCGTAAAAAAGAAAAGTGATGAGTGAAATTAAAATTATATTAGTTGATGATCATCAAATAGTAAGAGATGGTATAAAAGCTCTCTTAATAGATAACTCTAATATTAATATAATAGGAGAAGCTGAGAGTGCTTACGAACTTTTCGATTTGCTTAAAACACAAATTCCAGATGTTATATTATTAGATATCTCATTACCAACCATGTCGGGTATTGAAGTCTCAAAAATATTATCTTCTGATTTCCCAAAAATAAAAAAGTTGATGCTGTCAATGTATACTTCGGAAGACTTTATTTTCAATGCCATTAAATCAGGAGTAAATGGCTACTTACCCAAAAATACAACCAGAGCTGAGTTGTTAAATGCTATAAATGAAGTGCATAATGGAAGAGAATATTTTAGCAAATCTATTTCAGATACTATTTTAAAAAGTTATCTTAAAAGTGCCAAATATGGTAGTCATATTTCCGATGATAAACTAAGCAACCTTACTAAAAGAGAACATGAAACACTGCTTTATGTTGTAGAAGGAATAAATAACCCAAAGATTGCTGAAAAATTAAATATTAGTATTCGAACAGTAGAAACGCACAAAACCAGCATTATGCGTAAACTAAACCTAAATAGTACTGTTGATTTGGTAAAATTTGCCATAAAGAATAATATTATCGAATTATAAATCTACGTGATACACGTGTGTATTTATACGCAATTACACAATTGCCTAAAAGCTATTTCCCATACATCTTTGCACAGTAATAAGAAAAGTGTGAAAAATGAAGAAATATAGTTTTATTGTTTTACTGACAATGGTATTTAGTCTTTCAAGTAATTTATATGCACAAGAAGGCAGCGCCAAAACAGAAGAAAATCCAATTAATATTAGTTGTAGCTTAATGAGCAGGTATATATGGCGAGGCACCGATTTTGGAGCATCACCAAATATTCAACCTGGCATAGAATACAGTAAATCAGGATTTAAAATTGGAGCCTGGGGAGCCTATGCTACTAATTTTCAAGGTTATCAAGAATCCGATTTATACCTTGGATACACTTTCTACAAAGAAATGTTTACCCTAATGGTAACCGACTATTATTTTCAAAAGGATACTATAAAACAAAACTATTTTAATTATAAAGATGCAACAACGGGTCATGTTTTGGAAGCTACACTTATGTTTAATGGAACAGAAAATTTGCCATTATCTGTAATGATTGCTACCAATATTTACGGAGCTGATGCAAAGAAAATAAATAATGATGGAACAATAGGCAATAATCAATATTCAACTTATGCAGAATTAACTTATTCATTTAAATACTTTGATATGTTTATGGGTGCAAATTTAACTCAAGCAGATGCAGATAAGGGTGAAACCGGATATTATGGTAATTCTATGGGAATTGTAAATTTAGGTATCACTGCAACTAAAGAGATTAAAATAACAAATCACTATGAGTTGCCTATCACAGTATCCATTATTACAAATCCTCAAGCAAATAAGATTTATTTTGTAGCCGGACTCTCATTTTAGAAACACAATTTTCTCAATTTAATAATAACATAAATATATAATTATGGGTTTTGATACAGGAACGACAACATTTATGATTCTTAGCACAAGTCTTGTAATGTTAATGACACCCGGTCTTGCCTTCTTTTATGGAGGTTTGGCAGGTAAAAGAAATATTTTAGGTATCATGATGCAAACATTTGTATCATTAGGTATTACCACTATTTTATGGATAGGATTTGGATATTCACTTTGCTTCAGCGGAGGCGAAGGTGGAATTATTGGAAATTTCAATTGGGCATTCTTAAACGATATTCCTTTTGACAATCCATACTCCGGAGCTGATGGAAAGTATCCCGAGTTTATATTTATTGCCTATCAAATGATGTTTGCCGTTATTACTCCTACTCTAATTACAGGAGCTTTTGTAAATAGAGTTACATTTAAAGCTTATTTATTTTTCTTAGTAGCTTGGCAAATATTTGTTTACTATCCTTTCGTTCATATGATTTGGGGTGGTGGATTATTAGCAGAATGGGGTGTTCTCGATTTTGCAGGAGGTATAGTTGTTCACGCAACAGCAGGTTTTGCAGCATTAGCATCTGTTATTTATGTTGGTAAAAGAAAAGATACCCAATCACCCCCTAACAGTATTCCTTTAGTTGCCATTGGAACAGGTTTGTTATGGTTTGGATGGTATGGTTTTAATGCCGGTAGCGAATTACAAGTTGATGCTATTACAACAACAGCATTCTTAAATACTGATGTAGCGGCTTCAATAGCAGGTGTTACTTGGTTAATTATAGAGTGGGTTAGAGAAGGACGACCTAAATTTGTAGGATTATTGACAGGCTTTGTAGCAGGTTTAGCTACCATAACACCGGCAGCAGGCTTTATTCCTGTTTGGGCTGCTATAATCATTGGTCTTGTTGCTGGTTCATTATGTTATGTAGCCGTGCAATTTAAAAACAAATGGGGCTGGGATGATGCTCTTGACGTTTGGGGTGTACACGGAATGGGTGGCGTTTTTGGTACAATTATGCTTGGAATATTTGCCTCATCAGCTATCAACGGACAATCCGGTTTATTAGAAGGCGATTCAGCATTCTTTATAAAAGAAGTTGTTGCAGTTATCGCAGCATCAGCTTACGCTTTTGTTTTTACCTATGTAATGCTTATTGTAATAAATCTAGTTACTAAAGTTAAAGTGTCAGAAGCTGACGAACATGCAGGTCTTGATGACGCTCTACATGGAGAACAGGCTTATGATCAAGGTGCTTTATAAATATAAAAACATCTAGAATCTGATATATTTCAAATTCTAAGTGTTTCATAAAAAATTCCCAATGCTTAACGTTGGGAATTTTTTTTTATTAAATCTTATCCATTGCTTAAAAGCATAAATTAGGCTTATCTATTGTAAGTTAGAATTGCTGAATTCTACTGAGTATGACTGTTTTCATAAGCTATTTTTCATTATTTTTACAGAAATATATTAGCTATGCCAAAGCCTTTCCTCTTTATTATTTTACTTTTCTTCCTATGGAGTCAGCATATGCACGCTCAAAATTGGGAAGTGAAGGAGGACTTTCAGCTCAAATTTACACATTTAACCAAAAAGAATGGGCTGTCTAATAATAGAATTTTGAACATCATGCAAGATCGATCGGGCTTTATATGGATAGCCACAGAAAACGGGCTTAACAGGTACGATGGTTACGACTTTGTCATCTTTAAAAATAGCCCTACTGATTCCTCTACTATCTCATCCAACATGATTACTTGTATAACCGAAGATACTGAAGGAAACCTTTGGATAGGAACAGTATTTGGACTCAATAAATATGATAGGTCTAGCGATCGTTTTATACAATTTTTTGCAAATAGAAATGACAAATATAGCCTGAAAAATAATCACATACGTGCTTTATTAGCTGATGACAATGGGATACTTTGGATAGAAACTATGGGTGGGATATTACATAAATTGAACACTCGTAATCACGAAATGAAATATTATTATCACAGCATAGTCACTCAGGGCTATTATCATTATCATGATATTATAAAAGAAAACGATAGTACTTTGTGGTTGGGAGGAAGAAATATGGACGTTCATAGATTCCATATAAACAGTGGAAAGTTCGATGTTTTCAAATCGTCGCGAAAGGACGAAGCAGGAACTAAGAAAACCAATGATGTGTCTTCCTATTTTATAGATTCAAAAAAGCAATTATGGATTACAGCTCTGGATGGAGCTTATATTCTTAATCCTGAAACAGCTTATTTCCAAAAATTTCTAAAAGGCTCCTGCTTTTCTATATTAGAGGAAAAAAATGGAATCATGTGGTTTGGCACCGGGAATGGTATTTACAGATATAATTCCGAACTAAAGCAAATGACACATATGGGACATTTGGATAATAATCCCCATTCGCTTAGCAATAATAATGTGAATAAAATGATAGAAGATCAATCGGGGGTTATATGGATAGCCACCAATAACGGGCTCGATCAGTACAGCCCAAAAAAGAGTAATTTTAAGCATTTCTTTCATATTCCGGGTCAGGAAAATACAATATCAGGGACAAGCATAACAGCCTTAGTGCAAGATAAAGATGAAAACTTGTGGATAGGCACTGCTGCTTATGGAATAAATAAGCTGGATTTAAAAACGGGCAAAATTAAGAAATATGTAAATCAATCAGGTAATAATAACAGCTTGATTTCTAATCATATTAGTCAATTGTATTTCAATAGCCAAGAGCAATTATATATTGCCACTTGGGAAGGAAAAGGCTTCCAACAACTAGATATAAAGAACAATCATTTTTTAACTTATACAATTGATTCTCTCACTACTAACATTGATTGGTATAATGGTTTTTGTGAAGACAGCTTAGGCAATATCAATATAGCTGTTTGGGGTGGTGTAGGATTATACACTTTAGTGAAAAAATCCAAAGAAATTAAAGCCATGGGCAAGTATTTAAATGTGAGTCCCAATGGTATTGATATTTCTGCATTGGGAAGCGATTCGGATAGTATCTTGTGGTTAGGCGGTACTAAAGGGATAGTAAATGCATACTTATATAGGGAACGAGAATTCATACATTTTTCTAGTAAGCCTTCTGCAAATTCCTACGGGGATATGCAAAAGATGCAGAAATATGGATTCTATAGTGCAAAGCTGCCATCTTTTAACAGGATTTTAAAGCATATTAAATATCAAAATAAGAGTTTCTTTTTAAGTGATTCGGGGCTTATTATTTATAATAATCAAGAACGAAAATTCTTACAATCTCAGAATGCTTCAATCAAAAATGAAATTATTGATGATTTTGCAAAAGGGAATAATCATTTATATTTCCTTGATAAAAATTCTGTGTGGGTATTGGGCTCTCTTAAAAATAAGTATCAAAAACTTACTCTTAGCAAATCTCTTCTCCCAAATAAGCGGCATAACATCTTGGTGAACTCCGGTAATATTTGGATTTCCGAAGGTGAAGACCTTTTAAAGTATAATCTACAGGGAGAGTATCTATCTTCAATATCTTTTAATTCTGCAATTTTACTTATAAAAAAAGGAGTAGCTCAAGATATTTATTTGTCTTTCAATAAAGAGTTAATTATAATGAATAAAGGAGGAGTGCAGAATAGAATTGCTTTGCCTGAATCTATAAAAGACTTTGTGATTGATGGGGAAATGGTTTATTGGATTGGAGAAAAACAACTTTATAAAACCGATGTTATTTTAGGTAAAACTACAGCACTTATTATAAAAACTCGTCCCAGACTCAATCTGTCCCAACTTAGTTTTAATAAATTAATTAAAAACGGTTCTATTATTTATTTGGGTGCAAAAAAAGGACTGTTTTCATTTAACTTAAGCAATAAAACACTGTATATTAATCGTTCCGAGGAAGGATCTTTTATGTCCTATCCAGTGCACCTGCTTAATTGTATAGAAAAAGGACAGCAAAAAGATGTCTGGTTAGGAACTACATCAACCGGTTTGGCTCGTTGGTATCCTAACAATAACACTATTGTGAATTATTTGTCTAATGAGTTTGACTCCTCAGCATTTTGGGGGAAAGATGTGAATTTTATTTTTACCGATTCACAAAAAAATATTTGGATAGGTGGCGAAGGACTAAATCTTTACCATCCAGAAACAAATAGCTTTTCGCATTATACCGTGAAAAATGGTTTGGCAAGCAATCAGGTAAGGGGAATGGTTGAAGACATGAAAGGTCGCTTATGGATAGCCACAAAAAATGGGCTCTCTTGTTTTTCCAAACCAGAGCAAAACTTCAGCAATTATTTTGAAGCCCAAGGATTACCCACTAATGAATTAACAGGAGCTGCGGTAACTCTTAAAAGTGGGGATTTAGCTTTTGGAACTCAAAGAGGATTGGTCATTTTTCATCCGGATAGTTTACAAGTTAATACATTTATTCCTCCAGTTGTAATTACCGAAATACAAATACAGGACAATCAACTATTTAGAGACTTGAGCCAGATAGACAGTATTATTATAGAACCTTCTGAAAACCACATTTCTTTTCGTTTTGCAGCTCTAGATTATAACAGTCCCAAAGACAATCAATATCAATATAAACTGGATGGTTTAGATAAGGATTGGACCCTGAGCAAGTCTGATAACCGAAACATCACATACTCAAATTTGAGCCCTGGATATTATCAGTTTAAGCTTAGGGGATCAAATAATAATAGCATATGGAATACCCAAGGTAAAGAGTTGAGCATTCATATCCTTCCACATTATTACCAAACTTGGTGGTTTTATGGACTCCTTACAACCTTTGTCATATTTATTATATGGATGATTGTTCTGTATAGAGTGAGGGAAATCAGGCTACAACACAAAGCAGCAGAATTAGAGCAACGGTTTTTAAGATCACAAATGAATCCCCACTTTATTTTTAATAGCTTGGGGGCTATTCAAAGCTTTATATTTAAAAACGAACCTTTGGAAGCAGCAACCTATCTTTCTAATTTTTCGGAATTAGTAAGGCTTATTTTAGATAATTCGCGACAAGATTTAATTGCTTTAGAAACTGAAATAAAAACCTTAAATCATTATTTAGATTTACAATTATTACGATTTGGAGAAAAGTTTAATTATAAGTTAGAAGTAGATGAAGAATTAAAAAATACAAATTTACTAATTCCACCCATGTTAGCACAGCCATTTATCGAAAACTCCATAGAGCATGCGTTTGCAGGGATGAAAGAAAAAGGTCTTCTGAAAATATCTTTTATGGAAGAAAAGAATTATTTGAAGTTAGTGTGTGAAGATAATGGAATAGGTATAGAAGCTAGTTTACGTACAAAAAAAGAGAAAATAAAAAAGCATCAATCGCTAGCTACTAAAATCACTCGTGAACGTATCAAAGTATTAAACAAAGTTTATCCATTGAAAATTATTTTAGAAATACAGGATTTGAAGAAATTAAATCCCAAAGAAAAAGGAACCCGAATAGTATTTACTATCCCTAAAAATTTGAAGCAAAAATAAATAGTATTTAAAATTAATATTAAAAACATGATACGCGCCCTTATTATAGACGATGAAAGCAAAGCCCGTGAAAGCATCATTCACCTGATAAAACTAACATTTAAAAATGTAGAGTCCGTTGGCGAAGCCGATAGTGTAAGCTCAGGTATAAAGGCCATCAAAAAGCTCAAACCTAATTTAGTATTTCTAGATATTCAGTTGGAAGATGGCACAGGTTTCGATATCTTAAATCAGCTGAATGAAATTGATTTCCAGATTATCTTTATCACCGCATTTAATGAGTATGCAGTAAAAGCATTTAAATATGCCGCTATGGATTATTTAATGAAACCTGTAAACCCTCAGGAGTTTGTAAAGGCAGTAGAACGAGCCATAAAAAGTCATGAAAAAGACGATTTCCAAACCAAATTCAATGCGTATCTTTCTCATATTAAAGACGGTAGTATTGAACATAAAAAAATAATTTTAAAAACTTCCGAAAGCATCAATTTGATTAAAGTAAATGATATTATTCGCTGTGAAGCAGATAGAGGATATACCGATTTCTTCCTTCGCGATGGTACAAAGATATTAGTGAGCAAAGGGCTGAAAGACTATGATGATATGCTTCAGGATTTTAGCTTTATCCGCACACATCAATCTCATTTAATCAATCTGAATTATATTAAAAGCTTTGTGAAAGCAGATGGGGGCTATATTTTAATGACCGATGGCTCTACAGTTCCCGTAAGCAGCAGAAAAAGAGAATATGTGTTTAAAATATTTGAAGACTTATAAATTATCAGATAATCAAATAAAAACCACTAATCTTTAAAAATCATTATCAATAACACCGGCTCCTAAGCATAAACTTTCTTCATTATTATAAACCACTCCAAACTGGCCGGGAGCTATACCTGCAATTTTTTCATCGGAAAGTATCATCATATGCTTATCTTGAATTTGCATGCTTCCTGATAAAAACTCAGGGCTATGACGAATTTTAAACTTTATTCTTTGAGGAGTGGAATAATCCAGATTAGCTCTTTCATTAATAAATTTAAAATCTCCCAATTTTACTTCACTACCATATTGAGCTATGGGGTCGTAGCCATGAGAAATATATAAAATATTCAGAGCCATGTCTTTTTTAACCACAAACCAAGGCCCTTGACTCAAACCCAATCCTTTGCGTTGCCCAATGGTATGAAACCATAAACCCTTATGCTTACCCCATTTTTTTCCGGTTTCCAACTCTATAATATCCCCGGGATTTTCACCCACATATTGTCTTATAAAATCATTATAATTTATTTTACCCAAAAAACAGATGCCTTGACTGTCAGGCCTTCCGGCAGAAGGAAGCTTTATTTTGTGAGCTATTTCTCTAACTTGTGGCTTAGGCAAATGTTGTAATGGAAACATGGCTTTTTGTAGCTGTGCTCTTGTAATTCTGCCTAAAAAATAAGTCTGGTCTTTATGTTTATCTACTGCAGTATGTAAAAATTGTTCACCATCTTTTATCTCAATACCTGCATAATGACCTGTAGATATTTTATCAAACTCGTGCCCGTATTTATCATTAAATGCGCCAAACTTAATGAGTAGGTTGCACATAATATCAGGATTGGGAGTGAACCCATTTTTCACAGTTTCTAAAGTGTATTTTATCACAGTATCATAATACTCTTTCTGGAGGTCAACAATTTCCATTTTACAGCCATATTTCTTAGCAATATAGGTAGTAATTTCGATATCTTCTTCCTTAGGACAAACATAACCCGGCTCATCTTCTAAGCCAATTTTAATGTAAAATATAGTTGGAGTATAGCCCATCTCTTTTAACAAATGTACGGTTACCGAGCTATCCACTCCACCAGAAACTAATGCTGCAATATTCATGATTTGTTTTTTGGCAAAAATAAGGTTTATATTTGTTATAAGATTTGTATGTAAATAAAAACAACCGTTTTTTCATAAATACAGGAAGGGTGAGAAATGGCTGTTTTATATTTATAAATCTTCCACTATATTCTACTAATTAGTAAGCAAAAAAATAATGTAATCAAGGTCTTTTTTCTTCTAAAGTAAAACTGACACTTTTCATTTTCCCTCCAAGCGGGGGGTTCATTTTTTGGATTTTTACTTGAGCCCATTCTATGGTTTCATAGGCAGCAAATGTTTTTTTGAGCATCCTTCTGGCTACGTGCTCTAGCAAATTGGAGCTTACTGCCATTTCTTTTTTTAAAAGCTGATAAACATCCAAGTAACTCACCGTTTCCTTTAAATCATCGGTAATCTCAGCACGAGTAGTGTCGTTTCTAAAATAGAAATCTACAATAAAATGTGTTCCTATCTCTTTTTCTTCTTTAAAACAACCGTGATAGGAGTAAAACTCCATTCCTTCAATGGCAATCATAGACATAAGTATGGTTTAATATAAATAACTATTATATGGATACCTGATAGCATGTATGCGTTTCACTTCTTTATATAGCAAGGTGCGTAATTCAGGTAAATTGGTTTTTTCTTTGGCTGAAATAAACAAGGCTGGCATATGATCCTTACTCATCCATGTTTTCTCCCAATAATCTAAACTATAATTCTCAGGACCAATTGGGCTCAAATCATCTTCTTCTTTTTCAATAAAGGAATAAGCATCAATTTTATTAAAAATCATGATTATAGGTTTATCCGCAGCGCCAATTTCGCTCAAAGTTTTGCTCACAACCTTTATATGATCTTCAAAATCGGGATGCGAAATATCGGCAATATGAACAAGCAAGTCAGCTTCTCTAACCTCATCCAGTGTCGATTTAAAACTTTCTACCAATCCATGAGGAAGTTTTCTGATAAACCCAACAGTGTCCGATAACAAAAAAGGGAGATTCTCCACAACTACTTTTCTTACAGTAGTATCCAATGTAGCAAAGAGTTTATTTTCGGCAAAAACTTTCGATTTACTTAAGAGATTCATTAAGGTGCTTTTCCCGGCATTAGTATATCCTACCAACGCAACTCTCACAAGGCTTCCTCTGTTTTGCCTTTGTGTAGACATTTGCTTATCAATATCTCCCAAACGTTTTTTTAACAAGGAGATTCTGTCTCTAATAATTCTGCGGTCTGTTTCTATTTCAGTTTCTCCTGGGCCTCTCATTCCAATTCCTCCTCTTTGCCTTTCAAGGTGAGTCCACATGCGTGTTAAACGCGGTAGTAAATACTGATATTGAGCCAGCTCAACTTGCACTTTGGCATGGGCTGTTTGCGCTCTTTGAGCAAAGATATCCAAAATTAAATTGGTACGATCCAAAATTCTACATTTTAGCTCCTTCTCCAAATTTCGTATTTGCGAAGCTCCTAACTCATCATCAAAAATAGCAATATCAATATTTTCAGCTTCTACGTAAGCATTAATTTCCTCTAGTTTTCCTGATCCAACAAAATATCTTTTATCGGGTCTGTCTAATTTTTGTACAAACCTTTTGGTTTCTTGTGCACCTGCTGTCTTTACTAAAAAAGACAACTCATCCAAGTACTCTTGGCTTTTTTCGGCAGATTGTTCTCTAGTAATAAGCCCAACTAAAATGGCTCTTTCAACTGTTTGTTCTGTACTATTTATTTTTGGCATAAATTAATATTAGTTTGCAAAAATAGATAAAATTGCCACAAAGTGTTATTAGAAAAATAATTCTAAATTTGCCATTCACAAAAAACATTTTATGCAGAAAGCAATTGTATTATTAGCAGGTGGGGGGCCGGCACCGGGTATAAATACTGTAATAGCTACAGTGGCCAAAGTATTTTTAAAACAAGGTTATAAAGTAATTGGCTTAAACGGGGGTTATAAAGCCCTATTTGCCGAAGCTCCAGATATTTTAAATATTGATTTTGCTTTGGCCGATAGAATACACAAAGAAGGAGGTTCTGCAATACAGATGAGCAGATTTAAACCCAAAGATTCTGATTTTAAAGCCGATTTGTTTATCAAGCATAATGTAAAATTATTGGTAACTATTGGTGGTGACGATACCGCATCAACTGCTAATAGAATAGCTAAATATTTAGCCAGTAAAAATGTGAAAATACAGAATATCCACGTTCCTAAAACAATAGATAACGACCTGCCCTTACCGGAAGGCACACCTACTTTTGGCTATCATTCGGCCAAAAGTGAGGGCGTTAGAATAGGAACTACTATTTATGAAGATGCACGTACCAGTGGGAATTGGTTTATCATGAGTGCTATGGGTAGAGAGGCCGGACACTTGGCTTTTGGGATAGGTGCTGCTTGCCATTTCCCAATGATTATTATTCCTGAAATGTTTAATAAAACAGAAATCACTCTAGATAAAATAATTCGTTTGATTATCTCCTCCATTCTAAAGCGAAAATTACTAGGTATTAATTATGGAGTAGTCATTGTAAGTGAAGGCGTTTTCCAAAGTATGGGTAACGAAGAAATTGAAAAATCAGGGATAAATTTTACATACGATGAACATGGCCACCCGGAACTTGGGAACTTAAGCAAGGCTCATATTTTTAATGTTTTATTGCAAGTAAAACTGAAAGAGTTAGATTTAAAACTCAAGAGCCGTCCGGTTGAAATTGGATACGAAATTCGCTGTGTACAGCCTGTAGCGTACGATTTGGTTTACTGTGCAAGCCTAGGAATGGGAGTTAAAAAACTCTACGACTTAGGCGTAACTGGTGCTATGGTAACTTCTGATCATAAAGGAGATATTTATCCTCTGTATTTGAAGGATGTTGAAGATAAAGATGGGAAAATTAAGCCCAGATTAGTAAATATTCAATCGGAGAAATTTAAAATGGTTTATCAAGATAATCAACAATATATTATAGAAGAAGATTATGATACGGCCAGATATTATCTGGAAAAACCAGAAGAATACGATTTCTTTAAAATATTAGGTTGGAATGAAAAAGAGTTTTTTACTGTAACAGGAACAAAAAAACATTAAAGCTAATGACCTTTGAGTGAAAAGTTTCCGGTTTACAGAGTATAGCCCAATACTTTACTCAACTAACTTTGAACTTTGTCACTTCCAACTTTCTACTTTGTCACTTTCCAACTTTCTACTTTGTCACTTTCCAACTTTCTACTTTGTCACTTTCAACTTCCTACTTTGTCACTTTCAACTTTCTACTTTGTCACTTTCAACTTTCTACTTTGTCACTTTCAACTTTCTACTTTGTCACTTTCAACTTCCTACTTTGTCACTTCCAACTTTCTACTTTGTCACTTTCAACTTTCAACTTTGTCACTTTCAACTTTCAACTTTGTCACTTTCAACTTTCTACTTTGT
>Ga0256826_1001642_pt1 | contig 13858 bp, 16 predicted proteins | sample CV79metaG_FD_185975 | JGI IMG/M metagenome (GOLD analysis project Ga0256826, IMG submission 185975) | Hydrothermal vent microbial communities from East Pacific Rise, Pacific Ocean - CV79 | ecosystem: Environmental > Aquatic > Marine > Hydrothermal vents | place: Pacific Ocean: East Pacific Rise...
TTTACCTGCAATATTTTTAACTTGATTAAGATGCAAAATATCAATAACAATACTTCTCAAAATAGATAAGGCAAAAGCTCCTTTATGTACCTTACATTTATCCTCATACAATGCACAATCTTTATAAAAATGCATTGTTTCAACACTCCACTCTTGCAGTTTTTTTTCTAAAAAGTATTCAGCATCTCCCATATCATTTGAGATATAATATTCGCTACTCCATTTACCACCATTGACTGATTTATCAATTCTAATAACAGTGTTAATAAAGACTCCTTTCCACGGAAAAGGAAAACTATTATAGACAAAAACCTCTCTTTTTATGGTTTCATTTGATTGTTTTATCGTATCAGAATGATGAGATGCAATCTCTGAAGCCTCTTCAACTTCATGAACAAGTGAACATAATGAAGGTTGATTATCTTTAACTGGAGCAATAAACAAAGAACCATCCTCTTGAATCTTCTCTAGAGTTTTTTTTGAGTATTCCTTGAATCAGTAGCACTTCTATTATCTGCGTATTTCATATAGACTACTGGATATTTATCCATTCCTACCCCCCCCAACCAAATATAGGACTAGTGATGAAGAGTTACCAACAACAGAGACAATAAGAAAGAAACTTAATAAGTTGGGCTACTCTTTGAAGCAAGTGAGCAAAAGCAAACCAAAAAAAAATTCCTGAAACAGACAAAATCTTTAAAAACTTAAAAAAGGTACATGAAAAAAGTAAGGAGGATGAGACTGTTTTAAGGCTTTCTCTTGATGTAAAAGATAAAGTTAGAATAGGTGAGTTCTCTAGGGGAGGTACAAGCAGAGTACAAATTAAAGGACTTGACCATAATTTTTATGATGAGACAATTACTCCATTTGGAATATTTTTACCTGATTTTAGTGAAACATATCTCTATATGACTCAAACCTATGTTAGCAGTGATTTTATAGTAGATAGCATTGAAAATTTTTGGAAAACATACAAACATAGATTTCCTAAAGTTAAAAACTTCTGCTTAATTTTGATAATGGAGGAGAGAATAGTAGTCATAGAACTCAATTTATGAAACGGATAGTTGAGTTTGTTGAGAAGGAAAAAATAGAAGTTGAATTGGCTTATTATCCTCCTTATCATAGTAAATATAATCCTGTTGAAAGAGTTTGGGGAGTATTGGAAAAACATTGGAATGGAACATTACTTGATACTGTTTCTAAAGTTGTTGGGTTTGCTAAAAGCATGACTTATAATGGTATCTCTCCGATTATTAAACTTATTAAAAAGGAATATTTTACTGGTGTTACACTTTCTAAATTGGAAATGTTAGAGTTTGAAAAAAGGTTTACTCGGCTTGTTGGTTTGGAAAATTGGTCTGTTCAGATATGCTATGAAAGTTATTTTGTTTGGGTAGCCTAAAGAAGAGATAAGACGATTAAAGAAGATATTGAGTGATGAAAAGTACAAAAAACGCAAAGGATTAATGTGGGCGTTACGAACAACTAAACCACTATGGACTAAAAGTCCATAGCGGTTTAGTTTTCAGAATCCCTAAATATAGGGATTCTAGGTAAGTGGTTACAAATTATGAATCATGTTCAACAAAAGAGATAAAAGAAAAATCAGATAAGAAATAAAAAATTACTTCTTACTCCGAGTCATCCAACGCCCAGTCAAATTAATAAGCAAAACAATAGCCGTCAAAACAAACGAAGCAGCCCAAGCCAATTCACGACTCGCTTCATCGGGATAGGTTGCTAAGTTGTAGATACTAACTGTCAAAGAGGGGAATTGACCTGTTAAATCTATTGTAAAAAACTGATTGTTTGCTGATGTGAATAGTAGTGGAGCAGTTTCGCCGATGATTCTGGCAAATGAGAGCAAAATTCCTGTAGTAATCCCCACCTTGGCTGCTTTTATGATGATTTGTACTATGATTTTGTGTTTACTTCCACCCAAGGCAATTCCTGCTTCTCTAAGCTCTTTAGGGACGAGGGCTAACATATTGTCGGTGGTGCTGATGATAATTGGTATCATCATAATGGTCAAGGCTATAATCCCTGCAAAACCGTTGTAGCTTCCAAATGGAGCAACAAAAAGGGCATAGACAAAGACCCCAATAACGATTGAAGGGGCTGACATCATCACGTCACTTAGGTTTCTAATGACCGATGCAAGTCTGCTTTGGTTTGAGTATTCTCTTAGCCAAATCCCTGCAAACATTCCTATTGGCACGGCAATAACAGAGGCGATTAGAGCCATTGTGAACTGTCCTACGAGTAGGTTTCTGATTCCTCCATCTACCAAGTCGTTGGTAAAGGTGCTTATGTGTAGGGCTGATACCCCTTTGTAGGTCAAGGTTGCCAAAATCCAAAAGAGGAAGCTTATCCCAATTACTGCTGAGAGTGTTGAGAGGATTAGGATGATTTTGTTTAGTAGAAGTCTGTTCATTATTTAACCTTTCGACCTAAGAAGTAAAATTTTGCCACTGAAATAATCACAAAACTTACGATAAACAAGATAAGTGCAAGGTAGTACATTGAACTCATCTCTAATCCTTGTGCTTCAGAGAAGTTATTTGCCAAAAGTACAGGAATCGAGGTGGTTGGGTCGGTAATTTTGCTTGGAATACTCATAACTGAGCCGATAAGGAATGCCACAGCCATTGTTTCGCCCAATGCACGACCTAAAGCCAAAATAATTGAACCGATAATACCACCTTTTGAATAAGGCATAACCACATCTTTGATGACCTCAAACTTGGTTGCACCCATTGCATAAGCTGACTCTTTGAGAACATCAGGAACAGTATTCATAGAGTCACGGGTAATGGCAGCCATAAATGGAATAATCATAATTGCCAAGACGATACCTGCTGTGAGCAGTCCTACTCCCTGCCCACCAAATGTAGCTTGGATGATTGGAGCAAAGTAAAAAAGCCCCCACATACCATAGATAATACTAGGAATCGCTGCTAGTAATTCAATAGCAATCGATACTGGTTTAATGAGTGTTTTATGTGCAATTTCAGTCAAAAAGATAGCAATCCCCATTGCAAGAGGGGTGGCGATTGCCATTGCAATAATAGTACTTAGCATTGTCCCAACAACTGGGATAAACCCACCAAATATGCCTAACTCCTCATCGTCCTCATCGGCTTCCCATATTTCACTACCTAAAAAATCAAATCCAAATTCGTGCATTGAATCTTGTGCGTAGGTAAAGAGAATTGAGAAGATACCAACAAGGATAAAAAACGAGAGTGTCGCTGAAAAAAACGAGAAATTTTTAAAGAGTCTTCCACCCATTTTATGCCTTTGTTTTATATTGGCTTTATAATACTTGATGGTGGTAACAATTTGGTAACAAGGGGGTTATTGTTTTTTCTTCATCCGTTTCACAATAGCCGTAGGACTGTAATAAAGAGCAAACACCCTAAATATAAAGAAGATAAAAATAACCAAAAGAAGAAACAGAATATCTTCATGTTTTTTTTCTGGATAAGAGCTTAATATGACTACATCTCGAATAAGGAAGATAATGAACATATCTATGATGAAGCGTAGTCTTACTTTTTGATTTTCGATAAAATCGGAAACCATTTTGACCACTTCTAAAATGACAATAAACTCTAAAAGCAAGATAACAACTTTATAAAACTCTATTTTAGTAAGTAGTGTACCAATAAAAAGAATGATAGCGACGATAAGATAGTAGTTTTTTAGAATAATTTTTTTCATGAGAAGAGTTTAACCTAAAATGAGAACAAATTTATAACATTTTTAAAATCCTCCACTCCCCTTCAAATGTCTCAAGCAAAGCAGAAGAAGACTCTATCCAATCGCCTGTGTTCATGTACTCTATGCCATTTATATTTTTAATATCTGCTTTGTGAATATGTCCACAGATGACTCCATCATAGCCTTGTTGTTTTGCATATTGAGTAGAAAACTGCTCATAATCTTTTATAAGATTAAGAGAATTTCTAAGGTTATCTTTGAGCTGTCCAGAGAGTGACCAGTAGCATTTAATACCTATCTTTCTGCGTATAAAATTAATAAAAGGGTTAAGAGTAAGCAAAAATGTATAACCCATATCTCCAAAAACAGTTAGCCACTTTTTAGTAATGGTCATAGAGTCAAACATATCTCCATGCGTTACAAAATAGCGTTTGCCGTTAATAGACTTATACTCTATATTATTGACAATAGTTAGATTGTCTCCTAGTAGAAGAGGGAAAAAATCACGTAGGAACTTATCATGATTTCCTGCAATGTAGTAAACATTTGTCCCTTTACGTGCAGACCTCAATATCTTTTGGATAACATCAGAATGAGACTGTTTCCATCGAAATTTCTCTTTAATCGCCCAACCATCAATAATGTCGCCAACAAGATAGAGGTTCTCTGATTGTGAATATTTTGTACCTAAATGTAGGTCTGATATAAAGATAGATTTGTATTTTTTCATGGATGAATTTTATAAAAAAGATATAACATTTTAGTTACAAAAACCCTCTGTATCAAGGTCTAAAGGATGAAATTAATACAGAAGAAAATATGAAAATTACAAGTGGGTGGAGATACCCACATCTTAACCCTAAAGATAGGGCTAAAATGTGGGTATAAAAGCCAACATAAGAAGAGCAAAGAGATTACTTAATCCCTTTAGCTTCCCAATATTTTCTAATCGCATCTTTGGTCTCTTTTGGAAGAGGAACATAACCTAGATCTGATGCTGATTTGTCTCCATTGGTATATGCCCAATCAATAAACTTAGTAACTTGTTTGTTTATTTCAGTTTTTTCTATTGGAAGCAAAATAAATGTTGCTGCAACAATTGGGTAAGAGGTTTCGCCTTTTGGGTCGCCGATAACTGCATAAAAATCATTTTCGGCTGTCCACTCTGCATACTTTGCTGCATCTTGGAAAGAAGCAACAGTTGGATTGATAAATTTACCCTCTTTGTTTTCAATCTGTGCTGCTGATAGACCTAACTTATCTTTGAAAGAGTACTCAACATAACCAATAGAGTTTTTAATCTGTTGAATGTTTGCTGATACACCAGAATTTGATTTTCCTGCAATTACTTTTTTTGCTTTCCAAGTTGGTTTTTTACTTACTTTAATACTTTTGTCAAGCTTGTTCAAAAAGTAGGTAAAGTTAAAAGTTGTACCTGATTTGTCTGCTCTTACTGCAACAGTAATAGCCTCATGAGGTAATTTAACATCTTTATTTTGCTCTGTAATTTTCTTATCATCCCAAAACTCAATAGAACCGTTAAAAATTCCTGCAATTGCTGCACGAGAAAGTTTTAACTCTCCATCTTTAACACCTTCAATGTTATAGGCTAAAACAACTGAACCAACTACAGCAGGGAACATAAAAAGTTTCTTTTTCTTTAATGATTTTGGCTTAAGTGGTTTGTCTGAACCTGCAAAATCTACCATTCTTTTGTTAATAGACTTAATACCATCTCCACTTCCTGTTGGTGTGTAGTTTACTTGGTTTTTTGTTGCTTTGTGGTACTCTGATGTCCATGCTTTATAGATTGGACCAGGGAAAGAAGCCCCTCTACCTTTTAGTTCATCAGCATTCACTGCTGTAAGTGAAACAGATGCTATAAGAGCTGTTGTTAAAAGTTTTGAAAATGTCATTGAATGACTCCTTTATTTTATATGGGAGGAGTATAGAATAAGTTGGTAACATTTTGGATACATATTTTTTGTGAAGAAAAGAAAAGTAATTTTTAAAAGAAGTAGGTGTTTTTTACCCATCAAAAGGAGAAACTAAAGATGGGTATATTTTATTTTTAAGAAGATGTTTTTTTAGGTGCTTATCTGCACCCTAAAAAATTACCACTCAACTTGTGCAGTTAACATAAGAGCATCTTGTGAATCATTAGCTCCACCCTCTTTAAGGTAGTTAGCAATAAGCTCTACATTTTTATTGTACTCATAGCTTACACCTGCAATCACTCTTTTTTTAGCTTCAGAATCACTATTTAACTCAAAGTTGTCATATTTACCAATAATATTAACTTTATGATTTACTCTATACTCCCCATTCACAGAGAATCCACTACCTTTATACGCATCATTAGCATTAGAAACATCAATGTATTGTGCAGCTACCAAGAACTCTGGTTGATTGTAAACAGCATGAACACCATACCAATTTAAATCTTCATCTTTATGTTTACCACTCTCTTTATTTTGTTGTCCAAAGAAAGATACATTTGCATATTTCAAAGATTTTTTAGCTTTCTGTTTACCTGTTCCTAAAACGTGACCTGTAAGTCTCCACTCTCCACTTAAATTTTGACCATTTTCTTTGTTGTGGTAACCCTCTCCATTAAACAGACCTAGTTCACTTGAAAAGAAAGGAGTTTTTGTCTTAAAGTTAATTCCTCTATCAGCAGAGTTAGTTAAGTTACCAGCATGTTTCTCTTCTACAAGAACTTTAGATATTGAACGGTAATTCCATGCATTATGCTCTTCATAATCAATCCAAGGTCTGTGTGCTTGACCAAACTCTACACCTGTATTTGGTAAAATATTATCAAGGTAAAGATATGCATACTTAAGTCTTACACCACTTTCTCCACCTTTAATAATAGTTTTCTTTGTACCATCAACATCAGCTTCGACATTACTAGTATCATGGGTATCAAGTGTAATTCTCATGTAATCTTTTGGATTCTCTTTAAAATAAGCTTTTACTTGAAGGTAGTTTCTTCTTGTCTCAAACTTGTTTGTTGCATCTTCATCTCCAACTGTAGAGTTTACAAAACCAAGGTAATGTGTTCCTGAAAATTTAAGAACGGGTACATGAGATTTAACAACAGACTCTCCTGCTGATGCTACTGTTGCGATTGCCATTGCTGATAATATAATTTTTTTCATTTAAAAAAACTCCTTTTTAGTTGAGTGAATTATAAAACAAAATAGTTACAAAGTGGTTACAAAATCATCATTTTCATAAATATACCTAGAAATTTTAGTCAATGTATCTAAATCAATAGAGAGATACGGCATAAGTTTGTATTTTTTAATGGCGTGTGGTAGTTGAGCTGTCTTTTTATTTGGATTAAAAACCCACTTTGCCATATTGGCTATAAACTCCTCTTTATTCGAATATTTCATCATGTAATATCCTTTGATTTCAGAAAAACATGGTGCAGATGCTTTACGTATTTCTCCATGACAAGCAATACAATTACCATAAAAAAGAAGCCTATTGTCATCAGCAAAAAGAGAGCCTAGCAAAAATACATGTAAATAAATAAACTGTTTCATTTTAACTCCATTTTATAATAATAATTATTTAAAATTATACTAATATTATCTTGAAAAATCTATTTTTTACCTAAATAGAATACAAATAGGATAAAATTACTCCTATTTGTCTTATAATTAAGAGTAATTTTATCCGATTTAATATATTATCTATAATAATAACTATTATCAAGGATTCCTATATGAAAAAACTACTAATTTCAATCACACTATTAACAGCTACTAGCCTTATGGCAGATATTGAAGCAGGAGAAAAAGTATATAAAGAGAACTGTGCAATATGTCATTCTATCAACGGTGGTGGTGGTATGGGACCCGATTTTAATATGGTAGCCTACTCACGACATAAAGAAGAGATAGCACATTATGCCAAAGACCCGTACAGTCTGTTTGAAGCTTTTGGCTACAGTGCCAATGCTATGCCGACTCTACCCCTAGAAGACCAACAGTTTAAAGATGTTGCTGATTATATCTCATCATTGCAACCGTTTAAGAAGTGGATGATAAAGAAAAAAAAGGTAATTAAAAGTGAGAATAATACGACTATAAAGTAAAAAGGGATGAAAGTTTAGAAAAGATAAGAAAGATATGAGAAGTGTTCTTCTATCATTTTTAAAGGAGTTTTTTCTATTACAAAGGAGAAATTTAATATAAAAAAGTCTCATATCTTCTATGTTTGTATTGTATCTATACTTAGTGAATGGATGGATAACAGACTATTAATGATGGTTAATGAGTTAAAGGAGTGGTTATAGAAAATAGTAATCCCCCGTAGGGGCAACAATAGATAGGGCGTTAGGAACTTTAAATTTTATAGTACCTTTTTCAATAGAAAATCATAGAAAATAAAATTTTGAGCTTCTATTGAAAATATTTCTAATCCCAAGTTTCACTCTACCTAGAAACTTTAAACGTTTCTAAAAAATTATTCTCTAAAGATACTCTAGCCCTTGGCATTTAAATTTTCTAAAGTCATCTTCCAAGAAGTAATATACTCATAAGGCTCTTCTAACTCCAAATCATATTCAAATGCTTTTCTAACCCTCAAAATTTGTTTTTTTCTTTTGAACTTAACTCTATTGAGTCCTAAAATATCAATCATATAATTTACCTCATCCTTTTCTATTTGACTCAAATTAACATTAGGAATAAACTCATTGGTTTTATAATGAAACTGTAAATATTTAAACTCGTCATACTCATTAGAATCAGGCTTTAGTGTACTTTTTATCGGTTTGTTTCGTTTGATTTTTCTGTTAATATCTCCCTGCACAAAAAATAGATTACTCCATAACCAAGCCTGTTTATCTTTTAGTCTTTTATCAAAATGCTCTAAATCCCCACAAATTAAATCTTGACTACTCAAATCTGTAATATACTTTTTATCATCCCAATTATTAGTTCCAATTAATTCAATATCGCACAAAGTCCATTTTGACAATAGAGCAGACTCATTTTAATATCGTTGTAATATTTATTATTAGAACTATTGTATTTGGGATGTTCATCACTCAAACTCTCTAACCAAGTTTTATAATTTTTAGAGAGAATTGTACTTTTATCAATTCTCCTCATTGTCGCTTAATCCCAATAGTTCAGAAAGTTTCATTAACTCTTCAAATTTTTCCATTTTCTCTTTTTTATCAGTAATCTTTCTAAGCTCTTTTTCTCTGACATTAAAATTTGAATCCTCATTTAAATCAAAAATTCTAGTTAGAATACCTATCCAAGTCAAAAGTTGAGGATTTAAAAAATAGTTATCCACATGATTTTCACCCTCATAATATTTCTCTCTATAAATTTGATTATTTTTAAATTTTAACTCTACTACTTCCCAAGGCTCAAAGCTAGAAGCAATCAAAGGCGAATGAGTAGCCATTATAAGCTGATTGTTTTCTCCTATGCTCATATATAAATCTGTTAGTTCTCTTTGAATATCAGGATAGAATGAGTTTTCAGGTTCGTCTATTAGGATAATGCTATCTTGTGGACTATGAATTTTTAAAGGAATAAAGGTAGCAATCAAATTTTTTGTTCCTGTACTTAAATTACTATACTCAATAATATTCCCATTAGATAAATCTTCTATAGTCAAATCATTATAAGTTGTTTGATTTTTATCTATTTTATGCAATTTAAGATTAAATCTCATAAGAATACTATTAAGTTTATCTGAAATATTTTCTAAAATATTTTCATTCTGACTTTCCCATTCTCTTATCTCTTTCTTAAAATCATCTTTTGAATAATCTGCAATGTTTAATAATTTATTTGTAAGCCTATCTCGATATTTCAATCGCTTAATATCATAATTTTCTATTGTTTTTTCTAATAATTTCCAAGAACTTTCATCTAATTCTACAATATCACTTTTTTGATTTTTTATATTGGAATTTTTCTCTACACTGCTAAAATATATCTTTTCACTATTAGAATTTTTATCTTCAATATAATTCTGTATAGATTGTATAATGATGTCAAATATTATAAAATTTTTAATCATTTGTTTATCTCCTGTTTTCTTATAAATTCCACTGCCATCTCTTCCCACTCCTTTTGAAGCATCAAAGCATCTTCTTGATAAGGAACATAAATAAATGGATTCATCCGATAAACTCCTCAACCAATTTTACTTGCGAGATATTAACTTCAACTCTGTTTCTTGTAAAGCTATCTCGAATTGCTATAAATAACCTCATCTCTAGTTTAGAATTGAGATTTAACATTACCATGTCATAACCATTTTTATACATCTTTGTCCAACCTTGTTTTCCTCTACTTTTTTGTTTTACATCTCTTGTAAAAAGTTGTTTTTCCAACTCTCCACTATCTTCATTTAAGATAATTTTTGTCATAGTTTCTGTATAATGTTTCACTTCATAACCTTTATGGATTAGATAATCCTAATTAGTTGTCCTAGTCCGACAACTTGATTATTCTATCAAGACAACTTTAAAATGAATTAAAAGCTATATTTAATTTTTGGTTATTAAAGGGATAATTTCCTCTCATATCTTTTTGAAAGTTTTCAAACATCTCATAAAAAAAGAAATTATTATTAATACTGTTGGGTAAGTTTCCACTATACCATTCAAGCTTGTGAAAGGGTATTGACTATAATTTCTTGCTTGACTACCTATATTATTTCCTTTTTTATATCTTATGAAGTATAGAAAAAAATAGTAAAAATGAAATAATATAAAAGTATAAATAAGAGCAAATGAGCCAAACTTTAACTCATTTTCACCTATCTTAGATAAAAATACATAAACCCTCTGATTAAGATAAAACTTAATAATCTCATCAAAAAGAACTATTTTTTCTTTTTGATGAGATTAAAGAAAAATCTAAAAATAAAAGATACTTTTTTCCAAAAAAACACTATAATAAAGAAAAATACAAAGGAAACAGATGTCTTTCGTAGCAAGAGAAGAGGAACTAACCATCTTAGAGAGTCAATACACGAAAAACAGCTCTACCTTTGTAGCTGTTTATGGACGCAGACGCATTGGAAAGACGGAACTTATCAATAACTTTTTTGCTCAAAAAGAGTGTTTTTTGTTCTCTTTGACGGGGGCTTATCATGCCACACAAGAAGCTCATTTAGCCAATTTTTCGGATAAATTTTGTATGGCATTTGGAAAAAGCTCTAGTGAGGTAGCATTTAAAAAATGGAGTGATGCTTTTATTGCTTTGCGTAATGCTTTGATGGAGTTGACCCCTCAAAAAGGGTGTAAACTTGGGATTTTTATAGATGAACTTCCTTGGTTAGCCAATATGAAAGATAATGGGTTCAAGAGTGCATTGTCTCTATTTTGGAATGATTTTGCCTCGAAACGAGATGATATAATGTTGGTGGTTTGTGGTAGTGCGACCTCTTGGATTATTGAGCATATTATAGATGATAGAGGTTCACTTGCCAACCGAATAACGGCGACTATTCATCTGCAAAGCTTTACGATAAAAGAGACAAAAGCATTTCTTTTGGCTCATGGTTTTAGGCATCTTTCTGATAGAGAGTTAAGTGAATATTATATGGTTTTTGGTGGGGTGGCTCATTATTTGGGGTTGGTTGATGTCAAAAAGAGTTTTGTTCAAAACATTCAACTCCTTTTCTTCTCTCAAAATGCTCTTTTACGCACCGAATATGCTCGACTTTTTAGAAGCCTTTTTAAAAACCATCATATTCATGAACTCATTATAAAAAACTTGGTCAAAAAGTGGAGTGGTATGAGCTTTTCGGAGCTAAAAAACTCTAAAAAACTCTCATCTAGCTCACAACTTCATAGAGCATTAGAGGAGTTAGAAGCATCAGGATTTATTGCCAAACATTTTAAATATGGTCAAAAAAAGAAAGACACCCTCTACCGAGTCAAAGACCCTTTTGTCTTCTTTTTTACCAAATGGGTAGAGAAAACTTCTATGGTTGAATTGATGCAAAACAGAAACTACTTTTTAGGCATCTATCAATCTCAAAAATATAAAATTTGGAGAGGTTACGCCTTTGAAAATATCGCTCACAATCATATTTTAGAACTCAAAGATAAATTGGGCTTTGGAGCAGTTTTTACTACCTCTCACTATTGGAAATATATTCCCAAAAATCCCAAAGAACAAGGGGTTCAAATTGATTTACTCATTATCAGAGCCGATGGAGTCGCCAATATCGTAGAGTGTAAATTTACAAATAGCCCCTTTACCATTACTAAAAAATATGCCTCTGAATTGGAGAATAAAGTCTCTGTTTTTAATGAACAAACCAATTATAAGTTTATGACTACTATGGTAATGTTAACGCTTAATGGGGTCAAAGAGAATGAGTATTCTAATTTTTTATTGGCTGATGATGTGTTGGTTGGGGATTTGGTATGAAGTTAATAACTCTCACACCAATAACGCCAATCTTCAATCACATTCTCCGTAACCTCATCACAATCAATCCCTTGGAGAGACTGTAGAGGAATATCATAAATATGTTCCTCTGTTTGAATACCCATAATAGGAACAAAGTTATCAATAGAAACCTCATCTTCACTGCTATTAGTAAATTCATAAACCTCTACAATCTCGCCCTCTTCTAGCCCATTAATTCCACTATTTTCTAAAACCTTTGCTTTAAAAGGAAGTGTTAGATTGTCTTCAATATAGTAAAACCAACCCATTGCCATCTCATACTCATCGTAACAATCTACAAAGACTTCATCTTCAATTCTATCTTTTCTTTCTTGTTTATTCATCATCAAAATCCTCATCATAATACTCATACTGCTTAGGAGCTTCTCCATGTGACTTTACCACTTTAGTCTCCTCTATCTTTCTACTCTCATCAATCTTCTCAATCAAAATATCAAACTCCCACCAATCTCCAAAGTCAAAAATAAATTTAAAACTCTCTAACTCTTTTAGTGGAAAGTTTTTGAGAAGGTACTCATCAGCCCACAAATCATTCACTCCCTCTTCTCTTATATAGGGATGTTTTATGGTTCTATCCTTTCCAAAATTGTCAGAAAATCTAAACTCATATAAGTGGTCATTGTCAAAATTAAATTCGTCTAAAATATCTGATGCCAGAGATTGAAATGTACTATCTGCATCCATCTCTAAAGTTCGATATACACGTCCTAAAGAGACTTTTAATCTAAATACTCCCTCTTTAGTGGATGTATCTTTTTGATATTTTAAAACTTTTTTATACTCTTTAAAATAGGGGTGAAATATCTTTTGTGTAAAACCTATTTTGGGTTGATTGAAAAGTAGAAAACCTAAAATCTCTCTTTTTTGCATCATGATTAATGGGAGTATTTGTTTAACCAAAGGATTTACTTTGACATCAACAATATTCCATCTATTTTTCTCTTTTGGACTCATAGAAAATATAGTGACAAAACCAAACATTTCACAAAGAGAGATATTATAATATTCAGGATAATAAGTTAACTCCGATAGAGTATCATCAAGTTCAAATCTCTTTTCTAAAAAAAAATTAATTATGCTCCCCAAAGAACTGCTCTCAAAAGCATTAATAGTATCTTCTGGAGTTGAATGAATAAGCCAAAACTCTAAAAGCATAAAATACTGCTCTGTACTATTTAACTTTTGCCAATTTTTCAAAAGCTTTTGGTTTATCTCTACGACAACCTCTTTTTTAGAGACCTTAAATCTTAAAATTCCCATCGTTCTCAAAAGCAGATAAAGCCCATTAATGTTAGGATAGGTCTTTTGTGCAGGACGAGTTGATATAATATCAAGAGGTTTTACTACTACACCATTTAACTCTTTAATACTTTTGGCTGAAAAGACTTTTTTAGCCTTACCAACCAAGATTTTATGATTTTGAATATGCTCTATCATACGATTAACATTCTCTACAACCGTTTCATTTCCTGTTAAGGTTATTTTATCATCTATTTTTATTTTGTCATATTGTTTTTTTATGTACATTTTATGGCATGTCCCCTAACCACTTAACAATTAGAAAAATTAAAGAAGATTTAAAAAGAAAAAACTAAACTATCAAGAATCACTCAATAAACAAATATTGAGTGAAATAAATACCTTTTGCTAGGTGAGAA
>Ga0256826_1001643_pt1 | contig 13854 bp, 11 predicted proteins | sample CV79metaG_FD_185975 | JGI IMG/M metagenome (GOLD analysis project Ga0256826, IMG submission 185975) | Hydrothermal vent microbial communities from East Pacific Rise, Pacific Ocean - CV79 | ecosystem: Environmental > Aquatic > Marine > Hydrothermal vents | place: Pacific Ocean: East Pacific Rise...
GGGGATTACGGATCTGTTTAGAGGTGAAATAGAATCTATTTTCACTAAGAAATCATGATAGGAAGCTGCCAAAGTAAGTTTGGTGAAAGTAGTTTTATTAATGATATAGGTATGACTAATTCCTGCAACACCCATTTTCGATTCATTATAGAGATTCTCCAAAACACCGGAATACAAATCTTGTTCGCTGTCGGTGGTATCAGCTTCACTGTCTATAATATCTATGCTACTCATGCCTCCAATGGCAAAAATGTTGAAATTACCCATTTTTTGAGAAGGTAAATTTACTTTTAACGAAATGTCTTGGTATTTTGGAACCGCAGCCCCTACACCAAAATCAACTCCCATAGCTGCAAAAATTGCCATCGTTGAATATCTATAGCTGAGTAAATAGCTAGAGCCAGCTTTTTTGTTGATGGGTCCCTCGGCAGTAAATTCAAAACCATTAAAGCCTATTTGTCCCAGGAACTCATGTTTGTCGCTGTTTCCATTCCTCATATTTAAATCAAAAACACCTGAAACAGCATTCCCATATTCTGCAGGAAAGGCTCCCGTGAAAAAATCTGAATTAGACAGCACATTATTATTAAGAATAGATACCGGACCACCAGTACTCCCAAAAGCACCATAATGATTTGGGTTGGGTATATCTACTCCCTCGTATCGCCATAATAAACCCATAGGTGAATTACCTCGAATAATAATATCATTTCTACTATCATTACCTTGGTTGATACCCGCAAAACTACTCGCCATTCTGGCAATGTCGTTTCTGGCACCTGCATAGCGCTGGCTTTCCTCAATACTAAAACTCCGAGCACTCACAGTAGCCATTCTGTTTAGGGGTTTATATTTATCGTGCTTGGCAATAATTTCAACTTCTTGTCCTTCTATTATTGCTTCTTCCAGCTCTATAACTAGCTTAAGTTCCTTTCCTGTTCCTAAGCTCAAATTAATAATTTGCTTTGGATAATAACCCAGATATGTAACCTTTAAACTAAGTCTGCCAATAGGGATATTTTCAAAAATAAATTTACCATCAATATCTGTTGCAGTACCTGTAAAGGGCTCCATATTCATAATGATAACATTGGCACCAATCAGCGGTTCCTGAGTAATTCCATCAATAATAATTCCACTTATATTTTGTTTAAAATCATTTTGAGCAATACTATTTGTTCCAATTATTAACAACAGAAAAATAACTAATGCCAAGCGGTCTAAAAAATTAATTTGTATTTTCATTTATTTATATTTTGGTGATTCATGATGCAAATGAAAAAAAAATAATTAACTGATAAAAAAAATTGTGGCGAAAGGGATTAGTTTGGGGTTAAATGGTGTTTTTGTGACGAATGGGACATCAGAAATACAGAATATTTATAAAGTAAAATTAGTCTGAAACATAATGAAATAGCTTGTGGCCAATTTTTATGCTTTCAGATTAATAATAATCTATTGAGTTAATGTGCCAACCTTTGTATGGCATAGGCATAAGCTCCTAAAGCCACAGCTTTTGAAGTTCCTAATTTACTCACTCCTACAGCGACTTTCTTAATGGAGTCATATATAATTTTTTCTGATGATCCGGGAATGATAATTTCCTGATTAGAATGGCTTAAGAAATCTTGCAAACAATCGGGGTGGTGGAGGTTATAAGCAAATACTTCCATGCGTTGTATTTCCTTACCATCTAAAGTTTTCATTTTTTTGTTGAGCTCGCTAACAAGTGTTGGTAGAATAATATCGTAAGCACCACTTAGCCCACCTCCAATAACTACAGGGCCGTCAAATAGGGTGATGGTATTTGCCAAAGCATCGGCAGCCACTATTGCCAACTCCTTAAAGCTGTGAATAGCTGCTTTTCGGTTTCCTTTTTTATTCCCTTTGGCTATTTGATAAATATCAATAGGTTCGGGAGATTCTTGTAATTCTATATTTGCTTGTTGTGTATACACTCGTTTTATTGCTCTTATGCTTACGCTTTCTTCAACGGAAGAGTTTGGGTATAGAGGATTACTCATCCTGTTAATCTCTCCTCCGGCACTATTATCGCCACCTATAAGTTGATTATTAAAAACTAAACCGCCGCCAAAACCTGTTCCAAAAGTGATACCTATTAGGTTTTTATATTCTTTATGCGAACCTTGTTTTTTAAGTTCTCCATTGATATAAGGAAGCAAACCACCCAAAGATTCTCCCAGAGTGAATAAGTCGCCATCGTTATTAATAAATACGGGTACTTTGAATTTCTTCTTTAAATAAGGTCCCAATGCCACGCCACCTTTAAACACCGGTATGTTTTCTAAATCGCCAATAATACCCTTTGGATAATCTGCCGGACCGGGAAAAGCAAAGCTAATGGCATCAACAGAGCCCACATTTTTTATTAATTGGCCAAAACCATTATCAAGTTTTCCCAGAAATTCTTGCAAACTGTTTACAGCTGCTGGAATACTTATTTCCTCCGCTATTAGCTCTCCTTTTTTAATGGCCGAAAATACAAGATTGGTTCCTCCTGCGTCTAAGGAAAGTATGGTTTTTTGATTTTCAAAAATATTCATAGGCTCTTATTTGCGAAAAAGTTTATCTGGCTAGCCAACTCACAGGATTGAGTTTGCTGGTACTCTTCCAAATTTGAAATTGCAATTTAGTGGTATGATCGTCAGGGTCTAAGGATATTTTACCTATATCCTGTTTGGCTTTCACTTGATCGCCTGGTTTTACAAAAACTTCTTCCAAATTGGAATAGAGAGAGAAAAACTGACCATGTTTTATCAAGACTGCAAAATTTGCCGAACCGGGAACCGAGATAATGCTTCTCACTTCTCCATTAAATACAGCTCGGGCTTTGCTACCTTTATTTGTTACTATATCTATACCATCGTTACGAATCTTAATACCTTTTAATACAGGGTGAGAGTGTTCGCCAAAACTACTGTAAACAACACCCTTGAGTACTGGCCATGGAAGCTTCCCTTTGTTTTGCTCAAAGCTTGCTGATAGCTTTACCTGGTCAGGTGTCATTTTATATTCTTTTACTTTTTTGGCTTCTGCTGCTAAAATTCTTTCTATTTCTTTTTTTAGTTTGGCTTTTTGTTTATTCTTTTTCTTGAGGTCTTTCTTTAGTTTTTTCTCTTTAGCTTTTAGCTTATTGAGTCCTCTTTGCTGATTGATTTTCTCTTTGTCAATACTTCTTTTTTCTCGTTCTTCTTTTGATCGCAATTGATTTTTTTCTTCTTTAAGAAGTTTGAGTTTGTTGAGTGTAACTTGTAAGCTGTCCTGCTTTTGTTTGATAATTTCTACTTGCTTTCTTCTGTATTGACTATATTGTTCAAAATATTTAAGCCTTTTGAAAGCCTGATTAAAATCTTTGGAGGCGAATATAAACATCATCCTATCGTAATTATTCAAATTCTTCCTAGAGTTGATAATCATTTTGGCATATTCATCTTTTAAAGCTTCTAATTGTTTTTCTTTTTGATTAATCAATAATTGTTTTTCGTCAATAGATTGACCAACAATTTGAATTTCTTGTCTGATTTTTTGGATTAGTTTTTCTTGCTTTTTTATTTGCTGATTAAGGAGCTTTATTTGAATAACAGAAACATTTTCATTTTTACGTGTTTCCTTAATAAGACCATTGGTATATGCAATTTCTTTCTCTAGTTTTTGAACTTGTGAATGGAGCTTGGTTTTTTTTTGGGCTTGTACGCTAAACACTGAATATCCAATAAAAAAGATCATCATAAGAGCAATGCTTATGTGTTTATTAAAGCTTGTATTCAGTTTTATGGTTCTCATTACATTTTTATTTCTTTATATTTTGATGGAATGTTAAAAGGAAAGGAGATGGGTTTGTTGATGGTTGATTTAATCAAAGTGCCATCAATCAAAACATCGTTATTGGCAGTAATAGTGATATTATACTGAGTTGGGAATACTTCACCATCAATGGTTTTAAAATCGCCATATTCGGCAGTAATTTTTTTACTCTCACTCTGGATTTGTTTAATTTTTATTTTCTCAATCTTATAGGTTTCGGGATTAAGCCACATGCATTGGTATATGGCATGGTCGATGGTATCATTCTTTTTAATAAATTTTTTCAATTTCCTTCTTTTATCTGATTCCAATTGATAATGGTCGGTACTTACTTTGGCATGTAAGTCGTGATAATCGTACCAATTGAAATCATTTCCTGTAATGAGTGCTTGAACAATATCAAAATCTACTTGAGCATTTATCAATTGGTTGATGAATTTATAATTGCCAACAAAAAATGTTTTTTCCAACCTGTTGATAAATAGAACAGAATCGTGAGTTAGTAAAATACGAGCAGCTTCTAAACCCATTCCTACAGAAATAGAAACCCAGATAGCGCTGTCTTTTTTTATTCTGAAATTGACTTTTAAATCGCTAACTTTACCATTATTAGATAATTGAACGAGAGCTTTGGCTTTAAAAGTATCAAAATGGCTTTCGTTATCCTGCATCTTAGAAATCAGGTAGTTTTCGCCTTTCTCTTTTAGGGGTGCTTTATATGCTTTTTTCTGACTTGAACAAGAAGTAAAAAGCACTATAATTAAAGTCACCCAAGCTATTTGCCTACTTGCCTTCATACCACTTTCCTTCTTTTATTTTTTTCAATAAAGTTTCACTTTTATTACCGGCTTTTTTTGCTTTTTTCCAGTAGGATTTTGCTTTTTTAAAATTATTTAGTTTATAGTATACATCGCCCATATGCTCCAATACAACAGGGCTTGCAATAGTATCCATGTCTATAGATTGTTGAACATATTCTTGAGCTTTGCTATAGTCACCTAATTGAAATAATACCCATCCATAAGTATCCAGATTATTCACATTTGGTTCTTTTTCTACAGCCAGAGAAGCCATTGCTTTTGCTTTCTCTAAATCTTTGTTTTCCATAGATAAATAATATGCATAATTATTTAAAACAAACACATTATTAGGGTTTAGCTTTAGACATTTGTCATAGTATTCATAGGCTTTCCGGGCTTGTTTGTTTTCGTGGTAGGCATCTCCTAAAAACATATAAAACTGTTCTAGTAATTGATCGTTACTTACAAAATACAGACCTTTCTCCAATACAGAAATAACTTTTTTGGTTTTCCCTAATTGGAAATTGGCTATGGCGTTCACATAATATGGAAATTCCATTTCCGGAAATAACAAGATGGCTCTCTCACTAAAATCTGCCATATTCTGGTTGTCGTTAAGCATGCTAAAAGAGTATAAAAGCTGTTCCCAAACAGCATATCGTGAACTGTCCAGCACCAGTACTTTTTCAAATTCTTGTGCCGCTTTAACATATAAGCTGTCACGGAAAAGTAAATCGCCATATATGGCATGTGATTTGGGTTCGTCAGGGTGGGTTTTTACAAGTATTTCTGCCAACTCAAAAGCACGTGGTTTCATAATAGTATGAGTGTTGCTGGCTTCAAAATAGCTTAAAAGAACTTGTACTTTGGTGTCAATATCCAGGTGAGGATTGGCATACCCTTTTTTTAAAAAATTATAAGCTGTCTCCAAATCATCTTGCTTACTATAATAATCGGCCAAAGTAATTTGAATATAAGGGTTGTTTGGATTTATTTGTAATACCTTTTTATACCAAGGTAAAGCCAAATCAGCCTGTTTATTTTGCATATACATTTCTGCTATCATACTACAGTATTTCTCCTCCTTAGGATAGGCATTACTAAGTTCTATCATGCATTTAATGGCATGATCAAAGTCTTTTTGCTGTAAATAGATAGCTCGTTTTTGGAAAACGGTCTTTTCGCTAATCCCATCCAGTTTTTCTATTTTTTCTATAGTCGATAAGCTGTTTTCAAAATCGTTGATGGAGTGGTACATGCCGGCCAAACTGAGCAGGTATTGAGTATTAGTAGGATCTTTTTCCAGTAAGGTTTGGTATACAGATATGGCATCGGCAATTTGGTAGTTATTTCTGTAAAGATCAATTAAAAGCAGTGAATACCATTTGTTCTCAGGGTCTAATTGATGCGCTTTTTCTACCCACATTAAGGCTTCGTCAAATTTTTGTTGATACACATAAAGCCTTGCCAATTCAAACATGGCAGGATCGTACTCATCGTCAATACTTAGTGTTTTTTCATAGAGTTTAATGGCTTCCGGATAGTTTTCCAGCATTTTGTTTTTCTCGGCATCCAAGAAGGTGTTCATAGCGTTATTGTTTTGGCCTTGGTCACTATGTCCCTGTGCATAAACTCCTATCCAGCCAAAGCTAAGGAATAGAACGATGATGTATTTGAAAGATGCTTGATAGCTTATTTTCATAGTATTAACATTATTGGCAGATTGCCTGGATTAAATCTAGAATAATTGAATTTTAACTCCGATGATTATTTTTTGCCTGTAGAGCCAAATCCACCAGCTCCTCTATCGGTTTCCGATAACTCATTAACGACTTCCCATTCTGCTCGTTCGTGTTTAGCTATCACCATTTGGGCAATCCGCTCACCATCTTCAATTAATAAATCATCAGTTGAAAGATTAATTAATATCACTTTTATTTCGCCTCTATAGTCTGCATCAATGGTACCTGGTGAATTGACTACGCCCACTCCCTTTTTATAAGCAAGTCCACTTCTGGGCCGTACTTGTGCTTCGTAACCTACTGGTAATTCTATAAATAAACCTGTTGGAACTAATATCCTTTCTAGGGGTTTTATATTTAATGACTCATTCAAATTGGCTCTTAAATCCATACCGGCACTGGCTATGGTTTCGTATGCCGGAACTTGGTGCTTCGATTGGTTAACAATTTTTATTTTCATGAATATTTATTCTTCTTATTATTGAGTTTGCAAAAATAAGGAAAAGAATCATGCAAAACTAAGATGCTTTATTTAGTATAATTGAAAGGTTTTAAGCAAGCAGTGAGGCTTTAGACTTTATTAATATGCTGATTAAAATGGTAATTTGGGGATTGAATCATTCCAGAAGGGTTTGTTTTACTGGTCATTCAGAAAAAAATAAAAAAAATGAGAAAAACATTTGCGAAAAAGAAAAATGACTGTATTTTTGCAATCGCTTTTAGCAACAGATTTGATGTTAAAAGAAAAGTTCAAATAAAAAAACACTCCTCTTTAGCTCAGTTGGTTAGAGCATCTGACTGTTAATCAGAGGGTCCTTGGTTCGAGTCCAAGAAGAGGAGCGAAATAAGAAGGGGTTGTCAAATGGCGAACCCCTTTTTTTATTCCAATGCTTTACTGCCCCCATAGTTCAAGGGATAGAATAAGTGTTTCCTAAACACTAGATACAAGTTCGAGTCTTGTTGGGGGTACTTTCGTTTAAAGTATAATTGATTATTCATTTAATCTGACTATAATAATAGTAAGCGATAAAATATTCACTTTGCGAGGAGTGTATCTTTCTTCATCCATTCTTTATTTCGCAATTATTCCTGTTAAAATACTTTCCCATTATTATTCCAACAAGGACAAAAATAGGAATACTAATCATAATCCTGAGTAATGAGAATTGAATGCCTAAAAAGCCAATTTCGAAAGCCAGCATAGGAATTTTTGCAATAGATGCGGAGCTTAGATAAATAAAGATGTTTTGAGCTGATGTGCCTTTTTTCCAAAGAATATAGGCTACAGGGAAGGCTGCATATAGTGGCCCTGCTTGCAGAAAAGCCAATAGCATGATTAGTACCACTCCTTTGATGCCGGATGTTTCACCAATATGTTTTTGTACTCTTTCTTTAGATACCCAAACATCGAAAAGTCCTACAAGAATGAACATTACAGGTAAAGCAAAAATCATTTCCTTGATAAAAGACCAAAAATTATTTTCGATGATGCTAATTCCTGGAAGATAGTGTGCATAGTAGGAGTAGGCAGCGAAAATGGCAAAAGCAATAATAACAGGGATGGCAAATTTATATTTTTTAAAGAGCTTTTTCATAGTGCGTATATATAGATGATGGCCATCATTCCTCCTACTATTATGGCTCCTGCAAAACTCAAGGCATTTCTAATAATAGCTGTTTTTAAACCAAAGTATTTGGCTTCAAGAGGGATGGTTAAAACTCCAACCATTTTTAAAGTGGTAATAAATACTGAAAGTACCGAAAAACCCACTCCTGTTTTTAATAAAATACTTGCCAATGGGTAGGCAATAAACCCTGGGATAATAGAAACGGAGCCAATTATAGCTGCCGATAAATAGGCTCCTAAACCGGCTTCTTTACCTAAATATTCTATTAATACTTTTTCAGAAACTAAATATAATATGGTGCTAATAATGATAATTACAGATAGTAAAGTAGGTAATATCTTGAGAAACATCATCATGCCTTTTCTTACTCCTTTTATTGTTTTCTTTTTGTCGAAAACAAAAGAGATTATTGTTAATACTGCCGTTAATATGATGATTGCTTTCATAATGATATTTCCTGATATGAATCAAGATTATTTTTTTTGCTAAAAATAGCTTTTAAAAAAGGGTCTAAGCAAAAACAAACCTAAATACTTCCTCAATTTTACTAACTTTTACAATTTTAATTCCATCAGGCTTATTGGTCGTTTTTCCATTATACTTAGAAATTAAAATACTTTCAAAGCCCAGTTTTTCCGCTTCGGCTATCCTTTGTTCAATGTGATTTATTGAGCGAATTTCGCCGGATAAACCAACTTCTGCAGCAAAGCATACTTTTTGATCTATTTCTACATCTTCATTACTAGACAGGATGGCGCAAACCACCGCTAAATCAATGGCAGGGTCATCTACTTTAATTCCTCCTGCAATATTTAAAAACACGTCTTTCATGCTTAACCTAAAGCCGCTTCTTTTTTCTAAAACTGCTAAAAGCATATTGAGTCTGCGAGCATCAAAACCGGTAGTGCTGCGCTGTGGAGTACCATAAACAGCACTGCTTACTAAAGCTTGTATTTCTATTAACATCGGACGGCTCCCCTCTAAACTGGCAGCAATCGCTATTCCGCTTAAGTTTTCTTCACGCTGGGAAAGTAATATCTCCGATGGGTTGGTGACTTCTCGTAATCCTGTTCCACTCATTTCAAAAATACCCAATTCTGATGTACTGCCAAATCTATTTTTTAGGGTACGAAGTATGCGGTAGCCATAGTTTCTATCGCCTTCAAAATTCAATACAGTATCTACCATATGTTCTAATACTTTGGGTCCTGCTAAGCTTCCATCTTTAGTAATATGGCCTATCAGGAATACGGAAGTATGGGTCTGTTTGGCAAACTTTTGAAATTCTCCGGCACATTCGCGAATTTGTGATACAGAGCCGGGGGTAGAATCTAAATGGTCGCTATGTAAAGTTTGTATTGAATCTATAACCAATACTCTAGGTTTGACTTCTTTTACCTGATGAAAGATTTTTTGAATATTGGTTTCGCTTAAAAAGTAGCAATCGTCTGAGGTGATGTTTAATCTTTCAGCTCGCATTTTTACTTGTTGCTCGCTTTCTTCACCACTTACGTATAGCACATCCAAGTCGTGCATTTTCATGGCCAATTGCAATAGTAGAGTTGATTTCCCAATTCCCGGCTCTCCGCCTAATAAGATAACTGAGCCTGGTACTAATCCACCACCAAGTACACGATTTAACTCCTTGCTATGAGTGTTCAATCTGCTTAATTCCTCAATAGAAATATCTTTCAGTTTTCTTGCTTTGCTTTTAGTTGGCGTGGTGCTGGTGGTAGCCTGCCAACTCTCCTTATTGCTTTCTTTTTCAATAATCTCCTCAACAAAAGTATTCCACTGATTGCAGCTGGGGCATTTCCCAACCCACTTGGGCGATTGGCTTCCACAGTTTTGACAAAAAAATGCTTTTTTAATCTTGGCCATAATGATACACTATTTTTTGAAGCCGTAAATTTATGTAAAAGAACAGTACCATAAAACTTGTTTAGGTGATTTCCACATTTTATTCATGGGTGCTAGTACCTAGGTGAGGTCACCAGCAAAATGAGCACTTGCCCTGATAAAAAACACCATGCATGCACTGTATTTTTGCCTTGTCTTTTCGAGAGAAAGGATTCTGAAAAAAGGAGTAGCAGCAAACTGAAACATTTGTTTCAACAACCATTAATACTACTCAGTATTTAACTCAAACACTCATCAAACCACCGCTGCCTCCTTTTTTCTTTTTTCCCTTCGCTTTATTATTAGCAAAACATCTATATTTGTTCCTCATTATAAAAGCAGATGAATAGTGGAATCAAAACATTTCTATTTTTATATTTCCTGATAAGTATATTTCTTTTTTTAGGTAGGAGTGTTTATGCTCAATTACCAGATCCTCACGATTTTTGTTCTCATACTAAAAGCATCAAATCTAAACAAAGGCAGGCTAGCTTTCATTATCAAGAGCACGATGCCTTTGATGTGCATTTTTACTATTTGAACCTTTGGGCAGAAACCAACGATGTTTTTTTGAAGGGATTCGTGGAAATTCAGGGCAGTGTTCAAGATGATGTTTTGGATACAATATATCTGGAATTGGATTATTCTTTACATATTGATTCTCTCCTGTTTAATAAAAAAAATATAAGTTTTACTCATAGTCAAAATGGTATTTTGTTTTTTTCGCCTTCACAAGCATTAATAAAGGACGAACCTTTTATAATACGGGTTTATTATCAAGGAATGGCAAATAACTCTGGAAGTGGGAGAGGGTATAATAGTGAAGACTCTCATCATAATACTCGGGTTAACTGGACTTTATCTGAGCCTTTTTACTCAAAAGACTGGTGGCCTTGTAAGCAAGATTTACAAGATAAAGCCGATTCGGTATGGATATTTATCAGCACTTCGAGTAAAAATAAGGTGGGTAGCAATGGTTTGTTAACTGCCACTATTCCATTGGATCATGATAAAGTGCGTTATGAGTGGAAAAGCCATTATCCTATTGATTATTATTTAATTAGTTTTTCGTTGGCAGAGTATATGGAATACAGCTTTTTTACACCGGAACAATATGGTAGAAAAGTTTGGATACAAAACTATATGTATCCTGATTCGGCTATGTATAAAAGCCAAAAAGCATTGATTGACTGTACAAAGATAGAAATGAACCTGTTGAGGGAAAAATATGGGGAATATCCATTTATTGAGGAAAAATATGGGCACTGCATTTCCAGAATTGGTGGAGGTATGGAGCATCAAACCATGACGACTCAGGCAAATTTTAGCTTTCATTTGAGTATACACGAAATGGGGCATAGCTGGTTTGGTGATCAGGTAACTTGTGCCACATGGAACGATATTTGGCTGAATGAAGGCTTTGCCACTTATACCCAGTATTTGGGTTTGGAAAATATGGCAGATAAAGCTAGTGCTGATGGTTTTATGGCAGCTATGCAATCGGTGGTTAGGCGGGAGCCGGATGGTAGTGTATTTGTTCCAAACGACCAGCTTGAAAATAGAGATAGAATTTTTTCGGGGCGCTTATCATACTATAAAGGGGCCGTTATTATTCATATGATACGGTATGTTTTGGCAAATGATGATTTGTTTTTTCATGTTCTGCAACAATACCAAAGCCAATATGCTTACAAAACAGCAAGTGCTGAGGATTTTAAAAATGTATTGGAAAAATTGAGCGGAAATAATTTTGAAGAATTTTTTAATCTATGGTATTATGGAGAAGGCTTTCCTATCTATTATTTTGAGTGGGAACAGGCCGTAAATAATAGTTTTAGTTTAAAAGCACAACAAGAGTCGAGTACTGTAAAAACACCCTTTTTCCGAATGGATTACGATATTCAACTCTTCTTTACAGATGGCTCCGATACAATATTTACCATGCATCAGCAAGAAGCAGAAGAAACCCTTTTTTTGCAATTAACCAAAAGAGTGAAAGCTATTCTGCCTAATCCTAAAAGCTCGAATTTGATGGAAGTAAAAGGCGTTTATTCGGGATTAAGTTTACCCGGTGTTGTTAGCATAGAACCCAACCCTGCTCATGATATTGTGATGCTTAGGTTTACAAATTCCAATCAGCAACGAAAACTAAGTGTTTTTAATTCCACTCTACAAAAGATAGCAGAAAAGAAAGCCTTTAATCGGTTTGTTGAATTGGATATTGGTAATTTGCCTGCTGGAGTGTTTTTTATACTAATTGATGATGGACAAAGTACAGTGCTTAAAAAGCTGATAAAGTATTAGTTTTATATGGTGGATTAGTCTTATTTGTTTTATAGGGTGAGTAAAGGCTCTATAATCTTTTTCATGAACCGCTATATCAGAAATGTTCTTGGTTATAAAATATGTATTCATGCGGTTTTATGTAACATTTCTGCGCTAGCTGGAGTCAGCCACTAATGGAAACAATCAATTGCTACATATATCAAATGTATACTCTATTTTATTTCTTGTAATAACAATTGTAGTTGATCCTTTTTTCTTAGATAAATGATATCCCTCTTCAACAAAATCCCAGAATTTGTTATCCTTTTCATCGATAACTAAAATAGTTATTCTATTCTCATTTGAAATCACAAGCTTATTTAGGTAATGACTCTTTTCATCTATATACTTTGACGTTATTATTCCGCTAACTTCTTGATCCTTTAAATAATCATCACAATAATTACTACAAGAAGTTAATGCTATCAGTAAAAGTAATACTATATCTTTTCTCATATTGATCAGTTTCAAATTGCAATTATTCTTTATTTTTTAAAATTGGAGCAGTAATTGCTGTTGAAGCATCCCGCTCGCTCAGATCCGATAGCTATCGGATTGTTTTCCGAGTATAGTATACATTAACAACCTACCCATAAGTCTTCAATTGCATTGCTTTCAAAACTACATTCAATAAACTTAGGCATCATTCAGCATTAAAATATGCTTTATCAAACTTATATATTTCGTAGTGATTGCGCATATAGCAAAGATAGAGAAAATATTGTTTTGCTCATAGATTATATGTAATATATGCACTCGGATTGCAAATCCGAGCGAGCGGGTTTATCAGGATATTAAAATAAGTAGTTAAGAATATACCTCAATAATTATAAATTTACCTTTATAAGAGAAAGGTGCTAAATAATTATTTTAGCAATGTAGATTTATTTTAATCTGACAAAATATTTTTCCAATTCATCTAATCTTATTAAAGAATTTATTAAAGCTGTGTCTATTCCGTATATGCTATTTTCATTTTTAAATATATCACCATCTATACTTAGGTAAAACTCACTATATGGATCAACATCCACTATATAGCTATACATACTATCAACACTTGGTTTTATTTCAAATAAATTATATTCTTCTTTAGTAATAGATAAATATCCAGAATTAACACCCATTGAACCATTTAAATAATAATTAGCAAATAGTTTAATCGGCCATCTTGAAGATGTACCTGGTGCTGATGTAATTTTTGTTTTATCTTCAGAAAGTCCAACTGGAACATAAAGTGAGTAGTCTTTATTGTCTTCAAATTTATATACTTGTATCACAAAATCATCTACAAATTTCTTCTTACATGAGCTAAGAAGACAAGTAGTTATCATTGTTACGAATAGAAGTTTTTTTATCATTTCTTTAGAATTAATGTTTCTGTAAAAATTCGCTCTCCCTCATCCACCCGCTCGCTCAGAAATGTTTTCCGAGTGTAGTATACATCAGCAATCTACCCATAAGTCTTCAATTGCATTGCTTTCAAAACTACATTCAATAAACTTAGGCATCATTCAGCATTAAAATATGCTTTATCAAACTTAAATATTTCGTATTGATTGCGCATATAGCAAAGATAGAAAAATTAATATTTTGCTCGTAGTTTATATGTAATATATGCACTCGGAAAACATT
>Ga0256826_1001644_pt1 | contig 13850 bp, 13 predicted proteins | sample CV79metaG_FD_185975 | JGI IMG/M metagenome (GOLD analysis project Ga0256826, IMG submission 185975) | Hydrothermal vent microbial communities from East Pacific Rise, Pacific Ocean - CV79 | ecosystem: Environmental > Aquatic > Marine > Hydrothermal vents | place: Pacific Ocean: East Pacific Rise...
TATGCTTGGATATGGAACACTTTATGGGGATTTGGCATCAGCTATAAATCCTATAGGTGATCTCTATAAGAGTGAAGTTTTTGAACTTGCAGAGTATTTGGGTGTTACAAAAAACATCATCTCAAAACCACCTTCAGCAGATTTATGGGAAGGGCAGAGTGATGAAGATGATTTAGGTTATACTTATAAAGAGTTAGATTCTGCTATGAAACTCTATGTAGAAGAGAGATTCTCAAGAGATGAGATAGTAGCTAAAGGTGTAGATTCTGTCATGCTAGATATGATTATAAGTAAGATTTTTCGTAATCACTTTAAAAGAAAGATGCCTGTGATTGCAAAACTGACATCACGCACTATAAACCATGACTTTAATTATCCACGAGATATAACACTGTAAACGAATAAGGAAAAAAAGATGAAAGAGTTAAAAGTACCGTTTAATAGATATGAGAGTTATCTTGATGCACACTCAAATGTAAGTGATGCACTTGATGGTGAAAATATTTGTCAAGTTCAAGAGTTAGAGAGTGAGTTTGCTTCTTATGTTGGTGCAGAGTATGCACTTGCAACTTCTCATGGCACATCTGCTCTTCATTTAGCTATGCTTGCACTTGATTTAAAACGAGGTGATAAGGTTATTTGTTCTGTAAATGCACATCCAAATCTTCCTGAAGTTATCCGTCACTTTGATGCAGAGCCTGTTTTTATAGATATAGATGCAGACTCTTACAATATAAACCTAGATAAATTAGAAGATTATCTTGAAGCTAATAAAAACAAAAAACTTAAAGCTGTTATAGTGACACATATAGGTGGAGTTTGTGTTGATTTAGAGAGAGTTTATTCAATGGCATCGTCTTACAATATTAAAGTAGTGGAAGATGCAAGTACAGCACTTGGTGCAACTTATAAGGGTCAAAAGATAGGCTCAACAGGAGCAGATATAGTCTGTTTTAATTTCTCAACACATTTAAAGAAAAATATCTGTAATGGTGGAATGCTTGTCACAAATAATGATGAAATTATGGCAAGAGCGAAACTTTTAGCAAATCATGCAATGGTAATAGATGAGGACTCTTTAGAGTATGTATATGATGTTGTAGATATTGGAAACGACTACTCTTTAAGTGAACTTAATGCAGCTTATATTCGTTCTATGATTGCAAAACAAGATGAAAATATTAAGAGAAACCAAGAGATAGCGTCTATCTATACAAAAGAGTTAGAGGGTGTAGATCACATTGCAGTTCCAAACTTAGATATAGAAGAAAATCCATTTTCACTTTATATTATTAAAGTAGATAAAAACCGTGATTCTTTTGCCGTTGAGTTAAGAGATGTAGGGATAGGAAGTGGTTTACACTATATACCTCTACACCTACTTTCGTACTATAAGTCAAAATACTCTCTTCGTGTAAATGAGTACCCTGTAGCTCTTCGTTCTTATCAGCAAGTGCTTTCGCTTCCTATTTATGCAAGTATGAGTGATGATGATGTAAAGTTAGTTGTAAGTAAAATTAAAAAAATAGCTAAAACAAGAGTATAAAAACTTTTGAAAAATTCTCTTGTTTTTTGGGTTGAAGAGTATTTCTACAACCCAAACTCTTTTCAAAAAACTCTCTCTTTTTTTCTTCTTCCTTTAAGTTATCTCTACTGTTTTTTAATGTGGCTGAGGTTTCAGAGCAAACAAGCTGAGGATTTTGGTGTAGAAATTATTAGTGTTGGTAACTTAACAGTTGGGGGAAGTGGTAAAACACCTCTCGTGACAGCTCTTGCAAAAGAGAGAAAGAGTGTGGCTATTATTTTAAGAGGTTATGGACGAGAGTCGCAAGGACTTCTTGTTGTGAAAGATAAAGAGAAGATACTTTGTGATGTAAAAAAGAGTGGTGATGAGGCTATGATTTATGCACACAAGCTTCCTCACGCTATCGTAATAGTAAGTGAAGATAGAAAAAAAGCTATACTTCAAGCAAAAGAGATGGGTGTTGAGTTGATTTATCTTGATGATGCATACTCTAAACATGATATTCTAAAAAAAGATATTCTTATAGAAGTAGAGAGTAAAAATAGTGCTTGTCTTCCAGCTGGAGCTTTTAGAGAGAGACTCTGGAGAGGTAAAGAGGTGACACTTTTAAGAGATGGTGTTGATTTTAAGCGTAGAGTTGAGTTGAAAAATGCTACAGAGAAGATGTCTTTAGTAACAGCTATAGCAAGACCTCAAAGATTAGATGCTTTTTTACCAGAAGTTGTAAGTAAAAACTACTTTCCTGATCATTATGCTTTTAAAAAAGAGGAGCTAGAGGAGATTCTGCAAAAAGATAATTCGGATTCACTTCTCGTAACTTACAAAGATTTTGTAAAAATAGAGAGCTTTCAACTTCCTATTTCATTGCTTGATTTGGAGCTAGAACTCACTTTTATAAAGAAATAATCCAAACTTAGATAAAATAGCAAAATTATTAAACAATACTTAGGACATTAGATTGCAAGCAAAAATTGAAACAGTAAAAACCCTCCTTGATGCACTTCCATTTATAAAAGAGTTTCGTAAAGAGATAGTAGTTATAAAGTACGGTGGTTCAGCACAAACATCTCCACAGTTAAAAGAGAAATTTGCTGAAGATATATTACTTATGTATTTAGTTGGTATTAAGCCAGTTATTGTTCATGGTGGTGGAAAAAAAATCACAGATATGCTTGATGCACTAAGTATAGATACAAAGTTTATAGAGGGTCAGCGTGTAACAACAAAAGAAGTTATGCGTATAGCTGAGATGATTTTAAGTGGTGAGATAAATAAAGAGATAGTCTCTCTTTTAAACTCTCACTCTGCAAAAGCTATAGGTATAAGTGGTAAAGATGCACACTTTATTACAGCTGAGGCAAAAGATTTTTCTAAATGGGGTCTTACGGGTAATATTACAAATGTAAAATCAGATGTAGTCTTAAACCTTATAAAAGAAAATTTTATACCTGTTATAGCTCCGATAGCTGCTGGTGAAGAGATGGGACATCCTGGTTTTAACATCAATGCTGACTTATGTGCATCTTATGTTGCCAAAGCTATAGGTGCAAATAAGATTATTTTCCTAACAGATACAGAGGGTGTTTTAAACAATGATAAAGAGCTTTTTTCTAGTCTAACAAGTAGTGAAGTTGATGCACTGAAAAAAGATGGAACTATTCATGGTGGTATGGTACCAAAAGTAGATGCTTGTTTAGAAGCTATTGAGGGTGGAGTTGCTAAGGCACATATTATTGATGGAAGATTAGAACACTCTATGTTACTTGAGCTTTTTACATCAGAGGGAATTGGTACAGAAATAGTAAAGTAATCTTATGAGTAGATTTTTCTTACTACTTCTTTTTACTGTTTCTATATTTGCAAATGAGTTTGCAAGTGTGAAACAGACATTTTTAAAAAAAGATGAAGAGTATAAGATAGTTGTTAAACATGCTCATTTTGAAAAGATTTTCACTTTAAGATGGACACTTTACACAAATGAAGGACTTGTGCTATTTCACTCATACAATAAACAAGTTTTTCAAAATATACTCTATCTTAATACAAGAAATCAAAGTTTTAAAGTCTATCTCAAAACGAAAGGTGCAGATTTTTATGAAACTCCTTATATTTTGGTAAAATTTGAGAAGTTTGATTTTAAAAAGCACAAGGCACATTTTAAAATATTTTTATCCGATAAAAAGGGTCAAATGAGACTTGAATACCCAAAAAAGAAGTAAAATGTTTTAATAGATAGATAATGTTAGATTAGATAAAATAGCAAAATTATAATGGGAAAGAGAGCGTATGCAGAGAGTTGAAAAAGAGTTAGAGAGACTTATAGAAGAGATAGATTATGAAGAGGTAACAAAACTCTTTGCAATGTTAAGTGGTGGAAAGCGTCTTCGTGCAAAACTAATTTTAAAAATAGCAGGTGAACATAGTGATGCACCACTTCTTGCTGCTATAGTAGAGTTAATTCATGGTGCATCATTACTTCATGATGATGTTATAGATGAAGCGATGACACGAAGAGGTGTAACTTCTGTAAATGCAACAGAGGGAAGTAAAGTAGCAGTGATGCTTGGAGATATTCTCTACTCAAAAGCCTTTACAGAACTTGTCTCTTTCGATAAAGATGTTGCAAGAACTATAGCTGCATCAGTTACAGCACTCTCTAAGGGTGAGATGATGGATGTTAAGATGGCTGAAGCATTTAACTCAAATGAAGAGAAGTATCTTGACATGCTTTATTTAAAAACTGCAACACTTATAGAAGCAGCTGCAAAAGCAAGTGCCTTACTTGTAGATAAAGATGCCCAAAAACATGCTCTTTATGGAAGAAACCTAGGACTCTCGTTTCAAATTATAGATGATATACTTGACATAACAGCAACAGCTGAAGTACTTGGCAAACCAGCTATGAATGACTTTGTAGAGGGAAAATGTACATTACCATATATTTATCTATATAATTTACTATATAGTGATGAAAAAGAGAAACTTATTTCTTTACACGCTAAAGAGTTAACTAGTGCTGAGTCTGAGTGGATACAAACAAAAATGAAAGAGCATAAAACAGTAGAAAAGTCATTTCAACTTGCACAAAAATTATCTAGCGAAGCACAAGAGGCTATGAGTGGTGATGCAGAGTTGGTTATGATCTTAGAAACTATGATAAAAAGAAGCTATTAATGCACTACTTAAGTATAAGTTTTACACATAAAAACTCTACAATGGAGATAAGAGAAAAACTCTCATACTCTGATGATGAAAGTAAAAGAGCCTGTTTAAATGCTTTACTTGATGCAGAAGCAATTTCAGAAGCGATTTTAATCTCTACTTGTAATAGGATGGAAGTTTTATGTAATTGTACAGATATTCCACTTGCAACAGAACATATATTTGCTATGCTCTCAAAACGCTCTAATATCAGTATAAATGAGCTAGAGGGTAGGGCAGATATATTTGATGATAGTTCAGCTATTCACCATCTTTTTAGTGTAGCTGCATCACTAGACTCTATGGTAGTTGGAGAGACTCAAATAGTAGGACAACTCAAAGATGCATTTCGTTTTGCTTATGATAATCACTTCTGTGCTAAAAAATTAGCTCGTGCTATGAAGTCAGCTTTTAAATGTGCTGCAAAAGTAAGAAATGCTACAGATATATCTTCAAAGCCTGTCTCTATGGCGAGTGTTGCTGTAAATAAACTTAAATCTCTTGTTGATAATCTCGAAGGAAAAAAAGCTTTAATTATCGGTGTAGGTGAGATGAGTGAGATTACGGCTAAACACCTTGTAACTGCTGGTGCTGATGTCTATGTAATGAATAGAACAAAACATAAGGCAGAGGAGTTTGCAAAAGAGTGTCAAACAAAGATAGTAAATTTTTCAGAACTCCATAATGCTGTCAATGAATTTGAGATACTCTTTACTGCAACATCTGCATCCGAGCCTATTATTACCGACAGACTTATTGAAGCAAAAGATTTTGATAGATATTGGTTTGATTTAGCACTTCCTCGCGATATACACTATAGCAAAGGTGAAAAAATTCATCTCTATGTGATAGATGATTTAAAATTAATAGTAGATGAAAATATTAATGCACGAAATGATGCAGCTCGTGCAGCACATAGTATTATTGGTCGTGCAATAGTTGAGTTTTTTGAGTGGTTAAATACTCAAGATATAGAGCCTCTTATAAAAGAGATTTATACTCGTGCAACTCTTTCAGCTCAGAGTGAAACAAAGAGAGTTATTAAGAGTGGATATATTCCAAAAGAGTATGAAAAAGAGGCTCAAAAGATGTGTGAACAAGCCTTAAAAAGATTTTTACATGACTTAACGGCAAATATGAGAAATTCAGTAGAAGATACACAAACAGAACTTATAAGTGGTGCAATGGCTTCACTTATAAAAGAAAAAAATCAAGGATAGAAATTTGAGAAGAAGTAGAGCATTTATACCAACAAGTAAAGAAGCACCATCTGATGCACAGTTAGCAAGTCATATCTTTTTATCTCGTGCTGGTTTTGTAAGTCAAACAGCAGCAGGTCTTTATAACTATATGCCTTTAGCAAAAAGAGTGATTAAAAAGATAGAAAAAGTAGTGAATGAAGAGATGGAAAAAGTAGGCGCACAAGAGGTTGAACTCTCTTTTGTAACTCCAGCTGATTTATGGGCTGAGTCTGGTCGTATTGAGAAGTTTGGAAAAGAGCTTCTTCGTTTTCGTGATAGAAAAGAGAACCTTTTTGTACTTGGGCCAACACATGAAGAGATGATGGTTGATTTAGTGCGTAACCGTGTAACATCATATAAAAATCTTCCACTTAACCTTTATCAGATTAAAACAAAATTCCGTGATGAAGCGAGACCTCGTTTTGGTCTTATGCGTGGGCGTGAGTTTATTATGAAAGATGGTTACTCTTTTCATGCATCAGAGGAAGATTTAGATAGAGAGTTTGATGCTATGGAGTCTGCTTATAAAAAAATTCTTACTCGTTTAGGACTTGATTATCGTGTGGTTGAAGCCGATAGTGGAGCTATAGGTGGAAGTGGTAGTAAGGAGCTTATGGTTATCGCTGATAGTGGTGAAGATACTATTGCTATATGTTCTAAGTGTGAGTATGGAGCAAATGTTGAAGCTGCTACTCGTGCATCAAGAGAAGATATTCCAGAAGCTCCAGAAGCAGAATTTAACAAGTTTTTAACTCCAGATATAAAAAGTATAGAAGATTTAGCTTCATTTTTTAAAGTTGACCCTTACTATACTGTGAAGTGTGTAGCGAAAAAGCTTATTTATGAAGATGAAAATGAAATAGTACTTTTCTTTATGCGTGGAAGTGATAATCTTCAAGAGGTAAAAGCTGTAAATGCTGCCGATGCACTTGATATAGAAGATGTAAGTGAAGAGGAGCTTCAAGCCTTAGGTTTATTGCCTGGTTTTATAGGTCCACTTGATCAAAACCGAGCAAAACATGTCATAGATAGTGAACTTAAAAATGCTACAAATATGATTTGTGGAGCAAATGAACAAGATTATCATTTTATAGGTGTTGATTTAGGCATCATTAGTGAAGTGGCTTACTTTGCTGATATTGCAGAGGTAAATGAGGGTGATAGATGTCCTCACTGTGAGGGTACACTTAGTTTCACAAAAGGTATAGAAGTAGGGCATATCTTTAAACTTGGTACTACTTATAGTGAAGCTCTTAAAGCTGAATACTTAGATGAAAATGGTAAAGCACAACCCTTTATCATGGGTACTTATGGTATGGGTATCTCTCGTTTAGTTGCATCAGTGATAGAGCAACACCATGATGAAAGTGGTTGTGTTTGGACTAAAGAGACAGCACCTTATATGGTAAATATTATGATAAGTAATATTAAAAATGAAGAACAAGTAGAAGCAGGTGAAAAGCTCTATACACAACTTCAAGATGCAAATGTAGAAGTAATGCTTGATGATAGAAAAGATAGATTTGGTTTTAAAATGAAAGATGCAGAGCTTATTGGTTTTCCATATACTATAATAATAGGAAAAGAGCTAGTAAATGGTTCAGTTCAGATTTTTGATAGAAAAACAAAAGAGAAAACAACTGTTGATGCAAGTGATGTATATGCTAAAGTGATGGAATTACTTTAGTATGATTTATTTTGTTATTTATCTATTTTTAGAGGTTTTACTCTCTGTTGAGATAGCCTCTTTCTTAGGTGGATTAATAACATTTTTTGAAATAATTCTTAGTGCTTTTGTAGGTATAAGCATACTTATAAATTTTAAAACTACTTTGATGGAAAATATAAGAGCAGTCGCTAGTAATTGCATAGATTTACAAGAGTTTCAAAGATTAAATCTTTTTACTCTTTTTGGTGCAGTTTTACTTATAATACCTGGTTTTTTTACAGATATATTGGGTTTATTAATGCAGTTTAGTGCTTTAACGAGTATATTTGTTAACCGTTATAATGTAAAATCAGGGAACTGTAACACTTCTTACAGTAATAAAAATAATAAAGAAAAGGATTCGGATGTCATTGATGTTGAAATTATTAACGACTACACTACTATTAAGTAGTTTCGTATATGCAGAGAGTACAAGTGAAAAAATAGAAAATTTTTTAAGTAATGAGTTTGGAGATAATCCACGAATAGAGAAGATAGATGTTAAAGTTGTTGAAGTCAAACCGTTAGAAGATTTAAAAGGTTGGAGCGCTTATATTGTAGCTGTAGAAGCTATTTTAAAAAAGAAACCAAAAGATTTAATTAAGCAAAAGATGATTTGGTTTTCTAATGGTATAGCAATCACAAAAGAGTTAACAAACCTTGAACATGGGGACAATTATACAGATGAGATAAAGCCTACTTTCTTGAAAAATGACTATAGAAAAGAGAATTTAGTATCAGGTAATGTAAATGCTAAACATAGAGTAGCAATTTTTTCAGATCCTTTATGTCCATTTTGTAAAGATTTTGCACCTGAAGCATTAGAGTATATGAAGAAATACCCAGAAACATTTGCTGTATATTACTACCACTACCCAATCATTAGAATTCATCCTGCATCAGGAGTTATTATTCGTGCAGCAGTTGTAGCTGAGCATCAAGGATTTAAAGATGTTACAACAAAAATGTATGATATAAAAGTGAAGGCAAGAGAACCAAAAATTAGTAAAATTTTAGAAGAATTTAACAAGGTAGTAGGTTCTAAAGTGACAGAAAAAGATATAAAAGAGGCTTATGTTAATGAGCAAATTAAGCGTGATGATGCAATAGCAAGAGATCTTTTTGTCAATGGTACACCTACAATTTATTTTGATGATAAGATAGATAAAACAAGAAAAAAATATAAGACTGTAAAATAATATGAAGTTAACAATAGCAACTAGAGTTTCAGATTTAGCACTTTGGCAGGCATATCATATCAAGGATAGAGTAGAGAGTTCTTATCCTGATGTAGAAGTTTTTTTAAACAAAATAGTAAGTAATGGTGATAAAGTTTTAGATAAACCTCTTGCTCTTATTGGTGGTAAAGGTCACTTTACTAAAGAGCTTGAAGATGAGATGTTAGCTGGAAATGCTGACATAGCTGTTCACTCTTTAAAAGATGTGCCAACTTACATACCTGAAGGTTTAGAACTCGTAGCTGTTACTGAGCGTCAAGATCAAAGTGATGTTTTTCTCTCTCATAAGTATGCATCACTAGATGAACTTCCACAAGGTGCTGTTGTTGGAACTACGAGTCTTAGAAGAAGAATGCAACTTCTTCAAAAAAGACCAGACTTAAAAGTCAAAGATTTAAGAGGAAATGTAAACACTCGCCTAAGAAAACTTTCTGAGGGGCAGTATGATGCAATTATACTCGCTTGGATTGGTCTAAATCGTCTTGATTTACTCAAAGATATTCCATTTACTGAAAAACTTTCACTCGATATGATGATACCACCAATGGGGCAGGCTGCTCTTGGCATCGAGATAGTATCTGGTGATGCAAAAATTCGTGAAATAGCTGAGTCTCTTAAAGATGAAGATACTTTTATCTGTACACAGATAGAGCGTGATTTCATCTCTAAAATAGGAGCTGGATGCTCTGCTCCTGTTGCTTGTAATGCTGTTAAAAGTGGAGATGAGATAACTTTTAGAGTGATGCTTGGTTTCCCTGATGGAACAAATATAATGCAAGAAAAAGTTGTTGTAGATGTAAGTAAAGTTACAACACTTGGAAGTGATATAGCTCAAAAAATGATAGATAATGGTGCATTAGAGTTACTTAAAAATGCAGAAAAAATTGCATTTAAAGATGAAATGCCACAAAGACTCTAAGAGAAAAATATGAAAAAAAGTATAGAATTATTAAAAAAACACAATGAATTAAAAGTTATTGATGTTGAGTTAGATATTTATTTAGAAATTCCTCATTTAGCTTATGCTGAAGTAAAAAAAGAGGATGGTGGTAAAGCACTTCTTTTTACAAATGTAGTTGAAAAAAAAAGTGGTAAAAAGTTTCAAGAACCAGTGCTAATGAATGTTTTTGGTTCTTATAAAAGATGTGAACTTCTTTTTGGTAGAACTATAGAGTCGGTTGCAGACGAGATAACAAATCTTTTACATATGAAACCACCTTCATGTTTCACAGATAAGATAAATATGGCAAAAGAGCTTTTTTCTCTAAAAAACATTTTCCCTAAAAGATTAAAAGGTGAGGGCGCTTGTCAAGAGATACAGTTTTATGAAGATGAAATAGATTTAACTTCTCTTCCTGTTTTAACAACTTGGGAACAAGATGGTGGACCATTTATAACAATGGGACAAGTCTATACTCAAAGTTTAAATGGTGAGATGGTAAATCTTGGTATGTATAGACTGCAAGTTTATGATAAAAATCATCTTGGTATGCATTGGCAAATCCATAAAGATAGCTCTCACTTTTTTGACCAGTATCAAAAAGCTGGTAAGAAAATGCCAGTGAGTATTGCTATTGGTGGTGATCCACTTTATACTTGGTGTGCTACTGCACCTCTACCTTATGGTGTGAATGAACTTCTTATGTATGGTCTTATCACGAAAAAACCTGCACAACTTGTGAAATCTCTAACAAATGATTTATATATTCCTAAAGATGTTGATTATGTTATAGAGGGTTGGGTAGATACAAATGAGCTAAAAATAGAGGGTCCTTTTGGTGACCATACAGGTTACTATACTCTTGAAGAGCCTTATCCAGTGATGGAAGTGAGTGCTATTAGTATGAAAGAGGAGCGAACTTTCTTAGCAACAGTTGTTGGGAAACCACCTTTAGAAGATAAGTATATGGGTTGGGCAACGGGTAAGATTTTCTTTCCTCTTCTAAAAACTACTGTACCAGATTTAATAGACTATCACATGCCAGAAAATGCTGGTTTTCATAATCTTATTTTAGCAAAAATGCAACCACTCTATAAGGGTCATGCAAAACAGTTTATGCACGCTTTTTGGGGTGCTGGACAGATGAGTTTTGTAAAACATGCTATTTTTGTAGATGAAAAAGCTCCAGCTTTAGAAGATTATGAAGCATTTACTACTTATATACTAGATAGATTTTCACCAAAATCTATGTTTATTACGGAGGGTATTCTTGATGCACTTGACCACTCTTCAGATGAGACTTTAGTTGGTGGGAAGTTAGGTATTGATGCTACTGTTGAGAAGAGTGTTGATGCTCCAAACTCTTTAAGTGATGATGCACTTTTTCAAAGAGTCAAAGAGTTAGTTCCTGATGCAGTAGAGTTACAACAGTATATGATGCATACAAAAAATCCTGTAACAGTTATTAAAGTAGAAAAAGCAGAAAAAGTTAGAAAGTATTTTGAAGCACTTTTACCACTTAGCACATATTTGCGTGTGGTTGTTTTTGTTGATGCAGTGAAAAATGATGTTAAAAATCCTTATATGCTAGTTTGGAGAGTTACAAACAACATTGATGCACAAAGAGATATTTTTATATCTGGTCTGATGGTTGGTGTAGATGGTACAAATAAATCAACAATTGATGGTTTTACAAGAGAGTGGCCTGATGATGTTGATTGTACCCAGAGTGTAGTGGAGAGCTTAGAGCAAAAAGATTTATGGGATTTAGATAAAGAACTCCATAAAAAGTACCAATTGTAGATACTTTTCACTATTGAGTAGATAATTTGATTATTATAAGGAGCTTATAATAATCTCTAATGTAGTATAGAGAGTAATATTTAACAAGAACAGGAGGGTGCTTATGACAAAATTTCTATTAATTTTTTTATCATTAACTGTTTTTACATTAACTACTTCAAGTGCCGCTATTTATAAGGGTCAGAAAGTATTTGTAAAACAGTGTCTTAAGTGCCATGGTTCAGGACAAGTTTTTGTTGCAGCATATAATGTAGAAGAGTGGAAGAAGTTCATGCTAGAGAGTGGAAAACCTCTTGAAGAGTTACATTTAAGCAGTAAAAAAGCTAAGAAGTCACACAACTATTTTAAAAGTAAAAAATTTACCAAAAAGGTAAAACATTTAGAACAGTTTCTTGTTGAGTATGCTAAAGATAGCGGAAATATTCCTGCTTGTAATTAAATAATTTTTTTTTAAAATTACAAAAATTTTTAAAATCGGAGATATACCTTATGGATAAAATGTGGTCAGGTCGCTTTAGTGCGAGTGCTTCTAGTTTGTTAGATGAATTTAATGCATCAATTATGTACGATAGAAAACTTTATCGTGAAGATATAGAGGGTTCACTTGCTCATGCTGCAATGCTTGCAAAGCAGGGTATTTTAACAACTGAAGAGTTAAAACTTATTGTAGATGGTTTAAATCAAGTTCGCACAGAAATAGAGTCTGGTGAGTTTGAATGGAATATCTCTGATGAAGATTTACACATGGGAATAGAGAAGCGTTTAACAGCTATTATAGGTGATGCAGGAAAAAAACTTCATACAGCAAGAAGTAGAAACGACCAAGTTGCAGTTGATTTTCGTCGTTTTGTATTGCGTCAAAATCTTGAAATTGTTGATGCACTTAAACTTTTAATGCAAGAGATAGTTGTAGTTGCAGAGAAACATACAGAGACACTTATTCCTGGTATGACACACTTACAACATGCTCAACCTATTAACTTTGCTTTTCATTTAGGTGCATACCTTGCTATGTTTAAGCGTGATATTGCAAGATTTGAAGATTCATATAAGAGAAATAATATCTCTCCTCTTGGTTGTGCTGCACTTGCTGGAACACCTCATAATGTAGATAGAGAGATGACGGCTGAAATACTTGGTTTTGATAGTGTAAGCGTAAACTGTTTAGATACAGTAAGTGATAGAGATTTTGCACTAGAGATACTTTTTAATATCTCTACAATGATGATGCATATCTCTCGTTTGAGTGAAGAGCTTGTTATGTGGTCATCTTATGAGTTTGGATTTGTTGAGTTAAGTGATGAGTATTCAACTGGTAGTTCTATTATGCCACAAAAGAAAAATCCTGATGTTCCAGAGCTTCTTCGTGGAAAAACGGGTCGTGTTTATGGGTCACTTATGGGACTTTTAACAGTAATGAAGGGACTTCCTTTAGCATACAATAAAGATACGCAAGAGGATAAAGAGGGTGTATTTGATGCAGTTGAAACTGCTGCCATCTCTTTAGAGATTTTAAAAGAAGCTATAAAAACTATGGAAGTAAAAGCTCCAAATATGGAGTCTGCTTGTGCTATAGGACATCTAAGTGCAACAGATTTAGCCGATTATTTAGTTGAAAAGTGTGATATACCTTTTCGTGAAGCACATTTTATTACAGGTCGTGCTGTAGCTAAGGGTGAGGAATTAAAAACTGATTTATCTGAAATTGATTTTAAATATCTTAAAGAGATAGATGCTCGTATTAATGAAGATGTTATGGCATACCTTGGTTTGCGTCATTCAATGAATGCAAGAACATCTCAAGGTGGAACAGCTACAAAAAGAACAAAAGAACAGTTAGAATACTTTAAGAAGTTTCTTTCTAATTCGTAAGGAATTTTAACGAAGAGAGAGAGCTTTTCTACTCTCTCTTAATGTAGATTAAAAATTGTCTTGTGGATTAGAATCGCTAAAATGTTCCCATTTTAATTTACTTCCACCGAGAATATGAAAATGAAGATGTGGTACTTCTTGACCACCATTTTCACCAATGTTTGTTATAACTCTATACCCACTTTTTTCAATTTTCACTTCTTTCGCTATATCTTGAATAAAAGAAGTCATTCCTGACATTGCTTCAGCTGAAACTTCGTTAAAACTATCAACATGATTCTTTGGTATAGCTAGTATATGAACAGGAGCTTTTGGGTTTATA
>Ga0256826_1001645_pt1 | contig 13850 bp, 9 predicted proteins | sample CV79metaG_FD_185975 | JGI IMG/M metagenome (GOLD analysis project Ga0256826, IMG submission 185975) | Hydrothermal vent microbial communities from East Pacific Rise, Pacific Ocean - CV79 | ecosystem: Environmental > Aquatic > Marine > Hydrothermal vents | place: Pacific Ocean: East Pacific Rise...
GAAGAATCTTTTCTAAAGTCTTAGAATTGCCCGATCATAGAATTGTTTTTGGTTCAAATAAAAAAGGCTTGATTTTTTACAACCTAAAAGATAAAACCAGCCATTTCTTTAAAACTAAAAGATTACCTCATACAGACTTAACATTAACTCAAGACCATAAAATATTAACTGGCTCTTTGGGGAAATATCTTTATCTTATAGACCAAAATTTATCAAAAATAACGAAATTTAAAACTAAAGGCTGGCTATTGCATAGTCGCCCTATTGAACTAAAGAACGGCTCTATAATTGTTGGTTCGTACGACAAATCAGTTTATTTTCTCAATGCCGATTTAACACAAAAAACCAAATTTGAAACAAAGGGAAAAATACATGGAACGCCCCTTGTCATAAATGACACAACAATTGTAGTTGGCTCTTTTGACAAATCGGTATATTTCTTAGACACAAGAGGCAATTTAAAATATCAATTTAAAACAGAAGGAAAAGTTATTTCGTCGCCAATACAACTAAGCGATGGAACAGTCGTTGTTTGTTCGTACGATAATTATGTTTATTTTTTGACCCCTAAAGCCGAATTAATAACAAAATTTAAAACCAATGGGCATATTTTTTCAAGCCCTGCTGTTTTGTCGGACAATACTATTGTTATTGGCTCTAACGACAATTATATTTATTTCCTTCGCTTAGAAAAATAAGCCTTATCATTTTATTTCTTTTCCATTTAGAAACACTTGGTCAATTAAACGACTACCATAAGCATAAGGCATATACTCATAACTTGGTATTTCTTTTGTAAGATAGAAATTAGCTTGTTTTCCCTTACAAATACTTCCATGTGTTTCCTGTAGACCCATAGCATAAGCAGAGTTGATGGTTACCGCATTTATAACTTCTTCAGGAAGCATTTTTAATTTTATAGTCCCTAAAGACATCACTAATTTCATATCACCAGAAGGCGACGATCCTGGATTAAAATCGGAAGCTAACGCTATAGGCAAACCTGCATCTATCATTTTTCTAACAGGTGGGTTTTGCATACCTAAAAAGAAAGCTGCACCAGGAAGTAGAGTTGGCATTGTATCCGATGCTAATAATAATTTTATTTCTTCATCTCCCGTAAACTCTAAATGATCAACCGAAAGAGCATTATATTTAACCCCAACTTGAATTCCTCCAGAATAGTCTAATTCATTGGCATGAATCTTTGCTCGTAAACCATATTTCATTGCAGCCATTAAAATTCTATCGGTATCTGTTGGTGTAAAGAAACCCTTATCACAAAAAACATCTACATAATCGGCTAAATTCTCAGCCGCAACTTGTGGCAGCATTTCGTTAATCACCAGGTCTACGTAGTCTTCTTGTTTTCCTCTATATTTTTCAGGAATAGAGTGAGCTCCTAAAAAAGTAGATTTTACAGTTATCGGAGAATTTTCTTTAATCCTCTTAATAACTCTAAGCATTTTTATTTCATTTTCAACATCTAAGCCATAACCACTTTTTATTTCAACAGCACCCGTTCCTAATCCAATAATCTCTTCGATTCTTCGCATAGATTGTTGATACAAATCCTCCTCAGAAGTTTCGGAAAGATACTTTACCGAATTTAATATTCCTCCTCCTCGCTTGGCAATTTCTTCATACGACAAACCCTTTATTTTATCGCTATATTCAATTTCTCGACTTTTCGCATATACTAAATGTGTATGAGAATCGCAGTAAGATGGAAAAAGCATACGTCCCGAAGCATCAATAACTTGATCGAAATCGGAATCTTGTAGCTTTGAAAGATCCGACATTAAACCAAAATCTTGAAATAAAGAATCTTCTACAATTAAAAATGCATTCTTAATTGTATTTAATCGAGCCATATCTTTTCCTGCAATCCATTTTTTAGGAGCCTCTTCTACTTGAATTAATTCTTTTATATTTTTAATTAATATTTTCATTACAACTTAAATTTATGTTTCACAAATTTACATTTAAAGTCAATAATAAAAAGCTAAATATTAATAATTCCGTTCTAAATATTGCTTTTGAACAAAAAAGTAAGTATATTTATGGAATGACTAAAATAAAACCATATTCCCTTTTAATATTATTTTTCTTTATTCTTACTTCTTGTAATTTTCAAAATCAAGAAGATCAAAATTCAAATTTAAAGAAAGCTCCCAAAAGTACTTGGCAGAAAATTAAAGAACGAGGAAAAATTATTGCCGTCACAGAATACACCTCTACTGATTATTTTATTTACAAAGGACAGCCAATGGGCTTTCAGTATGAGTTATTACAAAAACTATCTGAATACTTGGGCATCGAATTAGAGGTAATTTTAAGTAACGACTTAGACGATAGCTTTGTAATGCTTCAAGATGGGGAATACGATTTAATGGCAATGGATTTAACCATTACCAAAGATCGAGCAAAAAAGATTGATTTTACAACTCCAATAAGCCAAACTCGACAGATTTTGGTTCAGCAAAAACCTAAAGGCTGGGAAAGAATGAGATTTAGAGAATACGATTCTCATATGATTCGTTCAAGATTAGATTTAGCCAGAAAAGAAGTTTATGTTAAAAGCAATACCGTTTTTGCAGACCGTTTAAAAGCTCTTTCCGACGAAATAGGGGACACTATTTTTGTCACCGAAATGGGGAATTATTCTGTAGAAGAAATAATTTCTTTGGTTGCTTCGGGCGATATAAAATATACAGTTTGTGACGAACACGTTGCCAAAGTAAATGCAACATATTACCCTAATATCGATATTAAAACAAATATTAGTTTTTCGCAGAATCTTGCTTGGGCAGTCCCTAAAGGCTCCGATAGTTTAAGATATTATTTAAACTTATTTATTAAGAATAACTTAAATAAAAAATGGTATGCCAATTTGTATAACAAATATTATAGAAATCCACGCTCCGCAAAACTTTTTAAAAGCGATTACTTTTCGTTAAACTCCTCAAAAATATCTACTTATGACGATGCTATAAAAGAATACAGTAAAAATATAGGATGGGATTGGCGATTGTTAGCTTCTGTAATCTATCAAGAATCTCGATTTAATCCAGATATTCGCTCTTGGGCAGGTGCTTATGGACTAATGCAATTAATGCCCACCACTGCCGAACGGTTTGGAATATCAAACACCTCATCATCAGAAGAAAACATTAGAGGAGGAACCGAATTTTTAAAGTGGATAGACAAGCAATTAAAAACACAAGTTCCCGATTCTATTGAAAGAATAAAATTTACCTTAGCAGCATACAATGTAGGATTAGGACATATTTTAGACGCAATTAGATTAGCAGAAAAAAATGGGAAAGATCCTACGGTATGGAATGATAATGTTGATTATTATTTATTGCATAAATCTAATCCCAAGTTTTACAAAGACCCTGTTGTCAGATATGGATACTGCAGAGGTTCAGAACCTTACAAGTACGTATCTGATGTTATACAGCGATACGAAGAGTATAAAAAGTTTAATTTAAATTAAAAACTTCTTTCAGTTTTTTCTACTATCTTAGTAGACTTAATTTTTAATTTAAAAATCATAAATAATGAATTCTATAAGTGAATCGTTTTCTGGGCAATTTCAATTAGAGCAGCAAGAAAAATTATTAACATTAGATTCATCGAAGCAACAATTAACAATTGGTGTCCCTAAGGAGGATTTTGAAAACGAAACACGCGTATCTCTTACGCCATATACGGTAAAACTTTTTACCGAAATAGGAATAACTGTCCTTGTGGAATCAGGAGCAGGAAGTGCCTCAAAATATTCTGATATGGAATATAGCGAGTCTGGAGCTCAAATAGTAGAGCAGCAAAAATCAGTTTTTAAAGCTGATATTTTAGTTAAAATAGCACCTCCTAATACAGAACAAATCGGATATTTAAGAAAAAATCAAGTCCTTATCTCATCATTAAATATCAAAACATTAAATCAAGACTACTTTAATAAGCTATCCAAAAAGAAAGTTACAGCAATCGCTCTCGAATATATAAAAGACGAAGGAGGAATATTTCCTTTTGTACAATTTATGAGTGAAATAACAGGACAAGTCGCTATTAATATAGCTTCCGATTTTTTAAGAAAGAAAAAAGGAAAATTATTAGGCCGAATTGCAGGTAATACCCCATCCGAAATTATTGTGATAGGTGCAGGAGAAGTTGCCAGGCATACGGTAGATGCAGCCATAAAAGCAGGAGCTTCCATAAAAGTTTTTGATAATTCTATTTCCAGACTTAAAGATTTTGAAAAGCATTTTTCTACAAAAATTTACACTTCTATTCTATACCCTGAAATTTTAGAAAAAGAATTCCCAAGAGCAGATATTGTTATTGGAGCTTTATCGGAAAACACAATATATAATTCTATGATTTCTAAGAATCTTATAAAATCAATGAAAAAAGGTTCTTTGGTTATGGATTTAACAATAGATAGAAGAATTTGTTTCGAATCGTCAAAACTGACAAGCTTTAACAATCCAACTGTAATGTCGCAAGGAATTACCCATTATGGAGTTCCTAATATTCCATCAACAGTACCTCGGACAGCGAGTAATGTTATTAGTAATACATTTTTACAGCAATTCTCAAGTTTCCAAAATTACGGCAGCTTAAATGCCTTCTTAAAATATGATTCTAATTTCAGAAATGGTTTATACCTTTACAAAGGGGTACTTGTACATAAAGGAATTGGAGAAATTTTTAACTTACCAACTCAAGATATTAACTTAATATTTGCAGCATTTTAAAACATTAATTTATATGAGATTATTATTAATTAGCAATTCTACTATGGCGGGAGAAGCCTATTTAGATTATCCAAAAGAAAATATTAAAAACTTTTTAGGCGAAAAACCAATCAAAGCCTTATTTATACCTTATGCAGGGGTAACACTTTCGTTCGATACTTACGAAGAAAAAGTTAAAAACAGATTCAACGAAATAGGACACGATATTGTTAGTATTCATCATTTCGAAGATCCTATTCAAGCCGTTAATGATGCTGAGGCTATTGTTGTTGGTGGAGGAAATACATTTAACCTTGCTAAAATGATGCAAGAAAAAGGCTTAATTACAGCTATTAAAAAACGTGTAGAACAAGGTGCCCCATACATAGGATGGAGTGCAGGGTCGAATATGGCTTGTCCTTCTATTAGAACTACCAATGATATGCCCATTGTTGAACCTTTAAGTTTCGATGTATTAAACTTAGTCCCTTTCCAAATTAATCCTCATTTCTTAGATGCTCATCCTGATGGTCACGGTGGCGAAACACGAGAGGATCGAATTAATGAATTCTTAGAACTTAATCCTGATATTTATGTCACAGGACTAAGAGAGGGTTGTATCTTTTTAGTAGAAGACGGTAATATTTCACATATTGGAGAGCGAACCTGCCGCATTTTTAAACATAAAAAGACCGCCTTCGAATTAAAAACAGGCGATGATTTTAATTTTCTTTTATAGAATATGTTATAAAACATACTTTACAAAAGTGTTATAAACATTATATTAACAAGTTATGAACATATAAAATATCGCATATAACCTTTGTAAATTAAATAAATATGAATACATTTACAAGCTGTTAAGTGTATTATAGTTAAGTCTATGATAATAGAATTTATTTTTTATAATAAAGTATATTTACTAATATGAAAAATTTTAGAATAGTTGGGATACTCCTTATTTTAGTTATAATGGGTACGTTATTGGATGGTTGTTTTAGAAAAGGAGAGAACGATCCTTTTATATCTTTTAGTTCACGTAAAGCCAGAATGTCTGGGCTTTGGAATATTACAGAATTTACAGGCGATTATCTATTGAAGCTAAACTCTGGAGAAAATAGAAAAATTTTATTGAGCCAATCAGGAGCATCTATTAGTGAGACAACAGAGTACATAAATATGTCAACTGAAACTCAAGATAGCCTTATGGCTGGACAGGATACTACTATCGAATGGAAAGGTAAAATAATAGACGCTTACTTTGATATCCGTGCAGATGGAACTTTTGATTATGCCTACGAATATACATTGACCATGAATCATTCCAAAGAGTATCCAACTGGAGATTCTTTAGTAGGAATTTACGCACCAACTACACATGCTTTTACCTTAGATTCTACAATGAAAAGAAATTATAGAGTTGAATACAGAGGTCGTTGGAATTTCTTAGGTAAAATAGATGGTTCAAAAAATAAAGAACGTGTTATTTTCGAAATAGAAAATGCTGCTTATGTATACAATTTAGCAACAACTTTTACTTATGACTTTGCTGAAGTAGGTTTAGAAAGAGAGCGAGATACTTCATATTCTACTCAATCTTTAGAAAGTCAGAATTACAAATATGCAAATGGCGAATTTAGTATATTATGGAAATTGGATAAGTTAAAAGGTGCTGAAGCGACAATGATGAGAGAGCTTGATTATATTTACACACATGCCTTAACAGGATTTGTGGGATATAAAACAACTAAGAAAGGAAACGAGCTTATCGAAATGGAACAAGAAAAATAATTTAACTTACTTTATCATAAAAAAGAGGTTTGCATTTTTTGTGAACCTCTTTTTTAATTTTAATTTATACTTATGAAGTATTTAATTGTAGGTTTAGGAAATATTGGTGACGAATATCAAAACACAAGACATAATATTGGTTTTAGAATTTTAGATCATCTGGTAAAAGAAACAAATTATAATTTTGAAACACAACGTTACGGTTCTGTTTCTGAGTATAAATTTAAAGGAAGAAAATTAATTCTATTAAAACCAAGCACCTATATGAATCTTAGCGGTAAAGCCGTTAATTATTGGATGCAAAAAGAAAATATACCCTTAGAGCATTTAATGATTATTGTAGATGATATCGCATTACCATTAGGAACTTTACGCCTTAAACCCAAAGGAGGTAGTGCAGGACATAACGGGTTAAAACATATCAGCGAAATATTAGGACACGAAAATTATATCCGTTTACGTTTTGGAATTGGCAATGAATTTTCAAAAGGACAACAAGTCGATTTTGTTCTTGGCAAATGGACGGAAGAAGAACGTTCTATAATTGAGAAACCTATCGAACAATGTCATCAAATTATAAAAAGCTTCTGTACTATTGGTCTTGGAAGAACAATGAATCAATTCAATAAGAAATAATTCTGCACAAAATTAATCTACCAAAAGCATAGATAAATAAGACATCCTACAGCTTTTAAAAGCTAATTTTATAAGGATTTTGTGAATAACTAAAAAACAAAGCACTTCTTCTCTTTCACTCTTTGCCATATCTTTGCTTTTTATAAATCAATATTTTATTTCTTATGAGTGATTTACAAACTTATGGTTTAAGTCAAGTACAACAACAAGCTGTCGAAATGTTAAATGGTCCTACCCTAATTATTGCAGGAGCAGGTTCTGGCAAAACGCGTGTTTTGACTTATAAAATTGCTCATATGATGCACAAAGGCATTACTCCTCAAAAGATATTAGCATTAACCTTTACCAACAAGGCCGCTAAAGAAATGAAAGAAAGAATAGGTTCCGTTGTAGGAGCTGAAAAAGCCAATTGGCTTTGGATGGGAACATTTCATTCGGTATTTTCTAAAATCTTAAGAATAGAAGCCGAACATATTGGTTTTAGCTCTAAATTTACAATCTACGATACCGATGATGCAAAAAGCTTACTCCGATCTATCTTAAAACAACTTCATCTAAAGCGAGAGCAATATCCAGAAAATGAACTACTTGGTAAAATATCATTTGCGAAAAATAATTTAATTACAGCTAAAGCGTATTCTAATGTAAGTTCTTTAATGGAACGAGATAGAGCACAGAAAAAGGGAGAAACATACAAAATCTATGAGCTCTACGAACAAAAATGCAGACAGGCTGACGCCATGGATTTTGACGATTTATTGCTAAAAACCAATATCTTATTTCGGGATTATCCCGATATTTTAGAAAAATATCAGAATCGCTTCGACTATATTTTAGTCGATGAGTACCAAGACACCAACTATTCTCAGTATTTGATTATTAAGAAATTATCAGCTTTACACCAAAACATCACCGTTGTTGGAGATGATGCTCAGAGTATTTACTCGTTTCGGGGAGCAAAAATTGAGAATATTTTAAACTTTAAAAATGATTATCCAAATCATCAAGTTTTCAAATTAGAACAAAACTATCGCTCCACTCAAAATATTGTAAATGCTGCAAATAGTATTATTAAGAATAATAAAAAACAACTCGATAAAAATATATTCTCAGAAAAAGAATTAGGCGATCTTATTCAAATAAAAGGAGTAGAAACAGATCGAGAAGAAGGCTTTGTGGTTGCTAACGAAATTAGAGATCGTAGACAATCCAACCAAATGAAATATAGCGATTTTGCGATTCTTTACCGAACCAATATGCAATCGAGAATAATGGAAGAGGCTTTAAGAAAGAACAATATTCCTTATAAAATTTATGGCGGATTCTCCTTTTATCAACGTAAAGAAATAAAAGATTTATTAGCTTATTTTCGTTTAATTTCGAACCCCAAAGACAACGAAGCTCTAAAGCGTATTATTAATTATCCTGCTCGAGGAATTGGAAAGACAAGCTTAGAAAAAATAGAACTTGTTGCCAACCACAACAATATGAGCATTTGGGATGTCCTAAATCGAGCCAATGAATTAGAAGGCTTCAATAAAGGAACTAAAAGTAAACTCATTCATTTTGTAGATTTTATTACCACATTTATAGAAGATACCGAAACAAAAGACGCATTTGAGATTGCTCAAGATGTCGCTAAAAAAACAGGCATATTAAAAAATATTCATGAGCAAGAAACTCCAGAAATGGTGAGTCAATATGAAAATATTTTAGAGTTATTAAACGGAATACAAGATTACAGTTTGTTACTTCAGAAAGAAGAGGATATTGAACGATTAACCTTAGATCGTTACCTCGAAAACGTTGCCTTATTGACTTCTCAAGATAACGAAAAAGATGAAAACAGAGATAAGGTAACACTTATGACCATCCACTCAGCAAAGGGTTTAGAGTTTAAAGATATTCATATTGTCGGGGTAGAACAGGATTTATTTCCTTCCATAATGTCAAAAAGCAGCCCAAAAGAGCTGGAAGAAGAGCGTCGTTTATTCTACGTTGCCATTACACGAGCAGAACAATATCTAACAATTAGCTACGCCAAGTCGAGAATGAAATATGGGAAATTTGCCACAACTGGACCTTCGATGTTTTTAGACGAAATAAGCGACGAGTTTGTAAACAGACCTCACACAGGACGCTTTAGTCGACAAAAAGAAAATCGTTTTACAAGTAGCAACTCTAAACCGACCTTTGTAACGGATAATTTCCGAAGAGGAAAGCTTAAACCTATTAAATCATCAAACACAAAATTTGTAGCCTCCCCTTCCTCCAGTCTTATTGCAGGAATGCGTGTGGAACACGAGCGTTTTGGGAAAGGTAAAATATTGCAAATTACCCAAAATTCCGATAACCAAATAGCAACTATCTTTTTCGAGAATTCAGGACAAAAACAACTATTATTAAAATTTGCAAAACTTAAGATTGTCGAATAATCTTATTTCTTTTAAAACAATGTCTCTTTTCTAAGGTAATTTCTCAAGAAAATGAAACATCTATGTCTATCATTTCGTTAAATTCTACTCGAATCTATAGTCAAAAGAATAAGCGAAATTAAAAAATACAATTATGAGAATTGGCATTATTATAGGTAGGATAGGCGGCGTGGATGGCGTAGCTCTTGAAACCGAAAAATGGATTTCTGTTTTAGAAAGAATTGGTCACGAAGTTTTCATTATTTCAGGAGAATTTGAGCAATGGGAAATGAAACGCCCTAACAATTATTTATTTCCTGTTTTATCATTTTTTTCTCCCGAAGCAGAATGGGGACAACGAAAAGCATTCTACAATATGGATATGGATCCACAGCCTCTTTTCGATCATGTAGAAAAAATATCCGAGGTTATTTATAAAAAATTAGATAAATGGGTGCATTTTAATAAAATTGATATTCTACTTTCTGAGAACGCTTCTGCTTTGCCTTGTCATTTGTCTATGGGTATTGGAATTAAAAAATTGGTACAAAGAACAAATATTCCTACCGTTACTCACGACCATGATTTCCATTGGGAAAGAGGCTCTCGTTATGTATCAGGACATACCGAAATCAATCAATTTTTAGACGAAAACTTTCCTTTAATTCTTCCTGGAGTAAAACATGCTGTAATCAATACTTTTGGCGTAGAAACCTTTAAAAGAAAGTTTGATATTGATGCTACTTTGGTTCCTAATGTTATGGATTTTGATAAACCTTATGCCATTCCAACACCAAAGAACGAACTCTTTCTTCGACAATTGGGCGTTGCCACAGACGAAATTCCATTATTACAAGTTACAAGAATTGTACGAAGAAAAGGTATAGAAACCGCAATTTCATTAATTGATAAACTTAGCGATAAAAAATTAAAATTAGTGATTACAGGAAATCCTAAAGATGATGAGAATCAGGATTATTACAACGAATTAGTTGATCAAATTCACGATCTAAACCTAACTGAACAGGTTGTTTTTGGTTGGCATAAAGTATTAAACCACAAAGATCTATCTGAAGTTTACGCTCATGGAAGAGCCTGTACTTATTTCAGCACCTACGAAGGTTTTGGAAATGCTTTTGTCGAAACCGTATTAGCGAAAAAACCAATCTTCGTTAACAACTACAAACCCGTATATATGCAAGATATAGGAAACAAAGGCTTTAAAACTGTAATGTTAGAAGATAATGTCTTATCGGCAGATAAAGTACAGCAAATGCACGATATTATTTACAATGAGCAACTGTGCAAAGAGATTGGAGAATATAATTTCAACATTGGAAAAAAATATTTCTCTTATCAAGTTTTAGAAGAAAAACTAACTCAACTATTTAAATTTTAAATATCAATTTTGAAAAATATAATTCTTTTACCTCTTAGAGTTCTCGCATAATAATTATGCGGGAACTCTTACGTTTAAAGTTATTTGAACTAAAATGTAATTGTTATGAAAACAGAATATCCAAGAACAAAAAAACTTATTGACAAATTACTATCCGAGAATATAAAAACTTGGTTCGATTTGGGTCTTTTCTTAGATCGTTTGAAAGAAGAAAAATCGAATGCAGCCTTTAATGGCTCTTACGAAGAATATAAAAAAGAAATCAACCAAAATGCAATAGCATTTCTTTCGTTTCATTTTACGATTGATGGAATTACCGTAGAGGTTGAAAAATATGCACAAATATTAAAACAACTTTTCCCTCAAGCAAAGGTTCATTTTATAGCAGGAGAAATCCACGAAGAGGCAAAAGATATGATTGATGACACATTCTTTAAAAAGGAAATTCCAGAACTAAAAGCCTTTGACGACTGGCACTTATATTCCGATTTTTTCGAAATAAAAATGGAGCGAGGGAGTCAAGCATACAACGAGCTTATTGGCAAATTTTGGAAAGACGTCCTCAATATCACCGAAAAATTAGGTCATTACATCGAACAACACCAGTTTAAATTATTATACCAAGTCAATGTTAATTCAAATCCAGGTAATGTTTCATTTGCATTGGCAATGGTTTTAATATCGGAATATTTTGGGATACCTATTATTAATAACAATCACGATTTTTATTGGGAAGGTGGACGTCGAGCAGTCGAAAGAGAAGAAAAAAATCTTGAAAAAGGAACTCGAGATTTCTTTTTTTATAACTCACATGTTGGCGAGTTCTTTTCCGTAATCGAACAAATATACCCATGGAATAGCCGCTCTTGGATGAATGTTAATATTAATAATATCCAAAAAGATCATTTGATAGAAAAAAATGGGATTAATCCATCAAATATAGAATTAATAGGAACAGCTATAGACAATACCGCTTTTAAGCCTTTGAGTAAAAGAGATAGTATTAAAGCATATATGCAAGTTGCCTCTATTTTTGCCAATAAAAAGCAAAGTATAACCGTACATAAAGCTCATTATCATAAACCCAGCGAACGCTCACTTCTCCCTATTTTATTTGGTAATAAAACCCTTAAAGATTTCGATTTTGTAAATAATAATATTGTTTTTCTACAACCCACCAGAGTCATTAGTCGAAAAAATATAGAAACTAATTTTAAATTGGTTCAGAATCTTTTTTACAACGACAACTTTACTCAAAAATTCCGAGACAATCCTCAACTTCATTTATCAATAATCGTAACAGGTCCTATTCCTCAAGGACAACAGAATTATTATGAACAATTAATTTCCGATTTTTCTAATTTTTTATCTCAATTACCCGAAGAATTTAGAGATTCTATATATTTAGGCTTTTTATTTAGCGAATTCGATAAATATGAGTTCCGAAAGAAATTTAACACGCCTATAGATATTCGTCAATTATACAATGTCGCTTCTTTAATTCTTTTACCCAGTCAGACCGAGGGAAGAGGATTGCCAATAATAGAAGCCGCAGCCTCTGGAACACCTATATTCTGTAGACAATACGAACCTCGAAAAGTATACGAAGAAGTTATTGGTTATCATCTAAGCGAAAAAGATCGTTTACAAGTTTTAGAATTCAGAGGAGATGCCATTCCTCAAAAACTAATCACAAAAATTATAAATCACGTTTTCTATCCTCAGAACTCATTAGAAGATGTTTCGCATAATTACGATGTTATAAAACGACGTTTTAGCATTGGAGCTTTAAAAGAAGATCTAAAGACCATTATTCATAAACAGTTTATACAGCTGAGTTCTATCAACAGCGACCACTCTCAAATGAAGGATATTGTTAAAGAATATCAAACATTATGTCATTTCCAGAATGATAATTTAAAAAGTATTCTTAACACACAAACCCGACATTATTTAGCAGGATATAATAGATACGCATTTATGATTTATCTAAAATCGCTTATCGATCCAAGTTTCTTCCGTGTCGAAGAACAATTTAATAGAGGAGAAATATTTGCTTATGCCAAGCAAATAGAAACAGTTCTGAAAGGAAAAGATTATGCTGATACTGAAGATTTACATCAATTTTATAACACCATCGAAGATGTTTTTTCATACAGCGATGGTGAAAATAAATTAAGACACGACCATGCTTTGTCTTATCGACACCGAAACAAGATTCATTATCCATACCAAGACTTTACATTTCAAGAAATGACAGGTTTGGTTAATATGATATATTATCGACTTTTAAAACCAGAACCGAAAAAGAACATTTTATTATCTCCTAAATTCTTTACAGACTGGAACTTAGCCTTATTTCAACTAACCAACAGTCAAACATTAAGTATCGATGATCGCGAACTTCTAACTCAAAAATTGAAAGAAAATGTACCTAAAGGATATTTTTCGGGGAGATATATCGAACATGAACTTGAATATTTTGTATTACAACCCATTAGAGCACAGCTTAAATTAAGTATAGAAGAAGAGCTAACCGAAACTATTCTAAATGACCATATCGAACAATTAAAAAAAGTCTATATTTTTATTCATGAGCCAAGTGTGACAGAATGGTTTTCGAGTTCAGAAATAAAAAATTATCTAAAAAATGGCCCTGAAAAAGGCTTAACACTCCTCTACAAAGCTCAAATTATCGAAATAGTCGAGACTCAACAATGGAGCAATGGTGTTCATTTTCCTCAAATGGGAGAATTAGCAATTGCCAAATTAAAATATATTAAAGAAAATAATGGATTTATAATCACCAATGGAGAATACTCAGCAATGATGACAGATATTGTTAACATTGACCATTTCCATATA
>Ga0256826_1001646_pt1 | contig 13849 bp, 13 predicted proteins | sample CV79metaG_FD_185975 | JGI IMG/M metagenome (GOLD analysis project Ga0256826, IMG submission 185975) | Hydrothermal vent microbial communities from East Pacific Rise, Pacific Ocean - CV79 | ecosystem: Environmental > Aquatic > Marine > Hydrothermal vents | place: Pacific Ocean: East Pacific Rise...
TAAGTGAGACTGTTGTTGCAGGAATGCTTGTGGCTGAGTACATTAGTGACTACTTAGAGAGTGCAGAATCACACATATCTATTCACACTGCAAATGTCGAAAAATTCTTAAAAATAGAGCAAGATAAAATAGATATACTTCTTCAAAGAGAAGAGGGTGAAGATGCTTATGTTCTTCGTAGAAGAATGGAAGAGATAATGATGGATGATGTTGGGATTTTTAGAAATGGAGAGGATCTTCAAAAAGCTGTTGATGAACTCAAAGAGCTACATCAACGTGCTAAAAATATATCTGTTTTTCGTTCTAAGTCTCGTGCTGCAAATCCTGCACTTGTAAATGCATATAGAACACAGAAAATGATAAAAGTGGCACTAACTGTAGCACTTGGAGCACTCCTTAGAACTGAGAGTCGTGGGGCACACTCTAGAGAAGATTATCCTGAACGCGATGATGCTAACTGGCTTAAGAGAAGTATCACTACTTGGCCAAATGAGAATGATGATATGCCTACCATGCATTATGAAGAGATACCTATTGGAAATATGGAAATGCCTCCTGGTTTTCGCGGTTATGGAAAAGATTTAACACTTCATAATGAGCAAACGCCAATACGTCAATCTGCTGTAGATGCAATGACAAAAGAGCTTGTTTCTCAAGGTAAAACAAGATTTGAAATTCAGAATGCTGTGATGCCTTTTATAGATAAACTTCCTAAAAAATATCAGGGAATAAATGAAAGATTAGGAGAAAATGTATGAGTCAAGAAGCTAAAGTAGCGAGAATTTTAAAAATAAGTATACTTCGTTTTGATCCAAATGATCCTGAAGATTTTCCACATATGGAAACATTTGAGGTAGAAGAAGCAGTCGGAATGACACTTTTTGTTGCTCTTAATGAGATAAGAGAGCACCATGACAATTCTTTAAAATTTGATTTTGTATGTCGAGCGGGTATTTGTGGTTCATGCTCTATGCTAGTAAATGGTAAACCAACTTTAGCATGTCGAACATTAACAAAAAAACTAGATATAAATATCACTTTAGCACCTCTTCCTCTCTTTGAACTCATAGGTGATTTATCTATCTATACTGGTAAATGGATGAGAGGGCTTAATGAGCGTTTAGAGACATGGATACATGATAAGGCCAATGAACTTCAAGTAGATAAACTTGAAGAGAGAATGGAGCCAGAGTTAGCTGATGAGATTTATGAACTTGACCGATGTGTTGAGTGTGGCTGTTGTGTAGCTGGTTGTGGAACTATTCAGATGAGAGAAAATTTTGTTGGTGCAGTTGGACTTAACAAGGTGGCTCGTTATCATCTTGACCCTCGTGATAAGCGGAGTGATGATGAATTTTATGAGATGATAGGAAATGAAGATGGTGTTTTTGGATGTATGACTCTTCTTGGATGTGAAGATGTTTGTCCAAAGGATTTACCACTACAGAGCAAAATTGCATATTTACGTCGTATGATGTTAAAAAATGCACTATAATTACAGATAACAATTTATAAAATATAAGGGAAAATAGATGTCAATAGCAGATATAGAAATTAAAAAATTTGAGAATGAAAATTGTGCTGAAAATAAAGTTTTTTATCAGGCAATGGAAGAAGTGATTTACTCAATAGCACCACTATTAGAGTCAGATGAAAGATACCAAAGACATGCAATTTTAGAAAGACTTGTTGTACCAGATAGAATTTTCAAATTTAAAGTAACTTGGTTAGATGATAATAACAATATTCAAGTAAATACTGGTTTCCGTGTGCAGTTTAACAATGCACTTGGGCCATACAAAGGTGGACTTCGCTTTCACCCAACTGTAAATGAGGGAATTTTAAAATTTCTTGGTTTTGAGCAGATTTTGAAAAATGCACTTACTGGTCTACCTATCGGTGGTGGTAAAGGTGGAAGTGACTTTGACCCTAAAGGTAAATCTGACTTTGAAGTTATGAAATTTTGTTCGGCGTTTATGACAGAGCTTCATAAGTACATCGGTCCACGTATTGATGTTCCTGCTGGAGATATTGGTGTTGGTGGTCGTGAGATTGGTTATCTTTTTGGAGAGTATAAAAAAATCACTTCATCTTTTGAGGGTGTTTTAACTGGAAAACCATTTTTCTTTGGTGGTTCACTTATGCGTCCTGAAGCTACTGGATATGGAGCAGTTTACTTTACTGAGACACTTCTTGAGATAGAAGGTAAAGAGTCATTAGAAGGTAAAATTTGTACTGTAAGTGGAGCAGGTAATGTTGCACTTCATGCTATAGAAAAACTACAACATATAGGAGCGATTCCCGTAACTTGTACAGATTCTAAAGGGACTATTTACGATCCAAGAGGAGTTGATTTAGATTTACTCAAAGATATTAAACTTAGTCGTCGTGCTTCATTAGAAGAGTACACGCAAACTCATGCTGAAGCAAAATATATCCCAGTAGAAGAGTATCCTGAAGGTGCTCATGCTGTTTGGGACATACCATGTTATGCTGCTTTTCCTTGTGCAACACAGAATGAACTTACAGATATAGATGCACATAACTTAATAGTAAATGGTGTAGTGAGTGTTACAGAGGGTGCTAATATGCCATCAACTCCAAAAGCTATAAATGACTTTTTGTCACATAAAATATGTTTTGCTCCTGCAAAAGCTGCAAATGCGGGTGGTGTGGCAGTGAGTGAATTTGAAATGGCACAAAATGCTTCTATGGGTAGATGGAGTTTTGAAGAGGTTGATGAAAAACTAAAACTTACTATGCAACAGATTGCGAAACGTGTAGCCTTAACAGCTAAAGATTATGGGGTAGAAGGTAACTATGTAGATGGTGCTAATATCGCAGGATTTAAAAAAGTTGCTGATGCTATGATTGCTGAGGGTATTTAACTACCTTTAGCACATCCCTAACACTTTATATAAACCTTCAAAACTTTTTCTAAACATACTAAGCTATAATTACAAATGCAAAAAATAATATTTACTGATTTAGATGGAACACTTACCCTAAAAGATACTTACACAAAATTTGTGTTACAAAATTTAAAAGTTGGAGTGGTTTTAAAAAATCTTTTTAATCTCGCTTCTATGGTAATAAAGCATCAACTGAAAATTTATAATGATGATGATGTGAAAATGACTACGTTTAAGATGTTTTTTGAGGGTTACGATAGAGAGAGTTCTTTAGATGGTTTTGCACAAAGCATACCTTGGAACACTAAAGTGCTAGAGCTCATAGAAGCTAAACGCCAAGAAGGCTATAAGGTTATAATTGTTACAGCATCTCCCGATATTTATGTGAAATACATATGTGAGTATTTGGGCTATGATGGCTTTATCTCTACAAAAACTGTAGAGAATGGTCGTTATATCTGTGGAAACTTTGATGGAAAAGTCTGTAATTTTGAAGAGAAACCTAAACGTATTTTAGAGTTTTTAGGTGCTCTAAAAGTAGAACACACTATCTCTTATGGAAATTCATCAGGTGATTATCCGATGTTAGAGTTCTGTGATGAGAGTTATTTTGTAAAAAAGAAAGATATAAAAAGGTATGAATCGTAATGCAAAAAGAGAATATATTTAATATAGCAAACAACATAACATTTGTGAGAATTTTTGTCTCATTTATAGCATTCGCTTTAGTCCTTAGTGGAGATATAAAACTCCTTTTAGTGGCTATAATCCTTATAGCATACTCAGAACTTACTGATATGCTTGATGGTTATTTAGCTCGTCGTGATAACTGTGTAACAAGTCTAGGAAAACTTCTTGACCCACTCTCAGATAGTATCTCACGATTTATGTACTTCTTTGCATTTGGATATATGGGGCTTTTTCCTCTTTGGCTTGTAGTTATTCTATTTGTTCGTGACATTATCGTAGCATATATCCGAACATATATGTCTCTTATGGGTATAGCTATGGGGGCTCGTTTTAGTGGTAAGGCTAAAGCACTTGTACAGTTTGGTGGACAGTATTTGCTACTGTTTGCTCTTTTAGTACTTTATATGAATAATGGTCAGAGTTTTAGTGAGGATTATCTCATTATGATGACGATAATAGGAACAATTTCAACATTTGCAATACTACATTTCTTAAAAGTAAAAGGGGCTTACTACTGGTACTCCCTTTCAGGATATGTAGCGTTTCTTATCCCCTTTTATACTATAAATAAGTTTGATATTACACTTGACATATCTTACTCTATCGGTGTGATGGTTCTTGTTTCAGCTGTGACTCTTTGGTCTTTAGTAGATTATATTTCAGCACTTGTTGAAGCTATGAAAGGAGAGAAGTAATGGAGCAAAAAGTTCTTGATATTATCGCAAAAATTGATGTTTTTTATAAAGAGTTGTATGAGCAAACAAATGACTCAATTCAAGTAAGTCTTAAAGACAATGGAACTTCAGTAAGTCAGTTTGACCTTGATGCTACAGCTTTTTGTATAGAGGTCATAAACGCCACATTTCCAAACGCTAACATCTGGATAGAAGAAGATGCGGCTATACTTAAGGAAGATGATAATGAATATACTTTTGTTATAGATCCTCTTGATGGAACAGCATCTTTTCTTCGTGGTTATCCTATCTGGGGTATTGGGATTGGTGTTTTAAAAGGAGATACTTCTCTTCTTTCATATTTTTATGGACCAGCTTGTAATCAAAAATATTTAGCCTATGAGGATAAAATTTTTATAAATGATAAAGAACTCAAAGAACAGACAAATGTAGTCAATCAAGATACAAAGACTATATTTATAAGTTCACGTTTGCATAAAAAGATAGACTTTAAAGAGTTTGAAGAACTAAAGCTTAGAAACTTTGGTTCTACACTTTACCATGTTGTGATGGTTGCTCTTGGAAAAGCTGAGTCAGTTCTCATTGGTTCTTGTTATATTTGGGATGTAGCAGCAGCCTTTTACTTAGGAGAGAGACACGGTTACTCATTTTATGAGTTTAAAACTCAAAAGAAACTTTCTCTTAAAGATTTAATGGCTTACAAAAGTGACAAAATAGATATAATTTTAGAATTTAAACACATTTAAATATGAATGCTGAAGAGAAAAAATTTGTATATCATCGTGCCTTAAATACTGAACTGGCGTTTAAAGAGTTCTTAGATTTAAATGCTAATTCTAAGTATGCTCTGAGTGCTGAAGGTGATGTCTGTTGGGCATATATTAACTCAGAGTTTATTATTTACATCCATCATCCAGATGTTCAAGGAAAATCACTTTCAAATGACAAAATAGCAGAACTTTTAAAAAAAAATGAGTTACTAACTTTGGATAAACTATTTTCTATAAATAGTGATATAAATTTCATACTAGAACTTAAAACTGGTAATGGAAATGTAGGTGATTTCTTTTTAGCGTTTAAAAAAGTTTTAGATAAATTTGATGTTAAAAATATTTTAGTAGATGCATTTAGTGTTGAACAACTTAAAGCATTTAAAAGAGTTTTACCTAATGTAAAAACATCTTTACATACAAAGTTTTTAATAGGAAAGTATGTATTAGAAACAACTTTTGAAGCACCTTATGTAAGAGTACATAATATTTACGATATGGATTATATTGACTACTTTACTATCTCCTACACAACAACTCATGTAAATTTATTTAATTTAGATGTAGACGCATCTTATAAAGAGATATTTAAGGCAAACAAAAAACTCAATTTAGGCTCTATAAAATCTATGGAAGCTTTATATAAAGCATTGAACTCTAAGAGTGAATACATTTATCTTAGAAGTTCACAGGTTAAAAAAGAATATACAAAGGTACTTGACTAAATGAAATATTTACTAAAATTATTAATACTATTGCTTGTTTTCACCTCTTATGTATCAGGTGAAAATGTAAAATTTACACCTTTTGTTGATCAACAAATTGCTATTATCGAAGAGATGGATGATAACAACATTACAACAGAAAATATACAAGTATTATTAAAAAAACAAGATGAATCATTTGAAACAGTTGTCAATAAACTTATGTCTAACAAAGAGTACTATATAGAAAGTGTAAGAAGTTATGACAAAGAGATTTTTGCAATTAAAAAAATTATTACTATAAATAAAAGAGCTGGAAATAGTTTTGCGGTTACACGAGATGAAATACTTTTAAAATCTTATCTTCTTCTAAGAGCACAAAATAGGATGTTAAAAGATATTTTATCTGCACTTGATCTTCAAACCATAGAAGAGTTTGATCGTATTTTAAATGATAGTGTTTCTGTAAATCAGGTGAGAGTACATAAGCTATATGAAAAAGATTATAGTTACTTACTAGATGAGATAAGTGAATCAAAAATTTTGAAAAATGCTCAAGATAATGCAAGAGATTTTTATGCTTTAAAAGATTTAAACAGTGCTATTATAGGGTATATATACGACTACAAGTATAAAATGTATAGGCTAAATAAATATGCAAAATACCATATGGTTAAACTTGCTATATATATTAACTCTTTAGCTATTGTTGAAGTAATAAATCCTGTTTTAGAGACTTACCGACTTAATGTAATCAAAGTTTTTACTATAGCACTTCTTATCTTTCTTATATATATTTTGAGAAAAATAGCTTTTGTATGGATTGAGAAATATATTTTAAGTGTTGATTTTTTACAAAATTATTCAAAAGAAATTATCTCTAAAATAAGAAAAATATTTGAAATTATAGTAATAGCTATAAATATTAACATGGTTGTTTATGTCTATAATGATTTTAGTAGTATAGAAAATATTGCAAAATTATTTAATATTATTTATGGATTTCTATTTACACTTTTAATATATAAAATTGTAAATTTAATTGCAACAGTTAGGTTACAAACTATAGATACTAATGAGACAAATGTAAAAAGTGAACTTATAAATGTAGGAATAAAAATCTTAAACTTTATCATTTTTGTGATGGGGCTTTTAATGATTTTACATTTTGCAGGTGTTAATTTAACAGCTGTTTTATCAGGGCTTGGAATCGGTGGTTTAGCTGTTGCATTTGCTGCTAAAGATACTATTAGTAACTTTTTTGGAACACTGTCAGTTCTGTTTAGTGATGTGTTTTCTCAAGGTGATTGGATAGAGATAAATGGAATGGAAGGTGTCGTTGTAGAGATAGGTCTTAGAGTAACGACTATAAGAACATTTGATAATGCACTTATTGCTATCCCAAATGGTACATTTGCGGCAAAAGAGATTAAAAACTGGAATAAAAGAGTTCTTGGTCGTCGTATTAAGATGAAACTAGGTGTTAAATATGATTCAAAAGGTGTAGATATCCAAAATGCTGTTAAGCAGATAAGAGAGATGTTAGATCAACACAATGGAATCGCCACAACAAATACTAAGTTTGATCTTGATTATAAACACTCAGCAAAACTAGTTTCTAAAAATGATTTAGAGGGTGTTAAACATACACTTCTTGTTTATCTTGATGAGTTTAGTGACTCAAGTATAAATATTCTTGTTTACTGTTTTACTAAATCAGTAAAGTGGGAAGAGTGGTTGATAGTTAAAGAAGATGTTATGCATCAAATAATGGATATATTTGAAAAAAATAATTTAGAATTTGCATTTCCTTCACTATCAATTTATAATGAAAATAAATAAAAATTTAATAAAAGAGATAGAAAATGAATAGAGCAGATGGAACAAAAAGAGCAAACCTTAAACATGGTAATAGTGTAGCTATTGTCCTCAAACAAGATCAAGATACTGGTTACTTAACAGATGGAATTGTTCGTGATATTTTAACAAAATCACCTACACATCCTCACGGGATAAAAGTACGTTTAATGAGTGGTGAGGTTGGACGTGTTAAAGAGATATATTAGTTTAAATTTAAAGGTTAAGTAATGAAAAAAAGAACAAAAATTTTAGCAACTGTTGGACCAGCTTCTGATTCTATTGAATCACTTGTTGCACTTATAAAGGCAGGTGTTAATGTTTTTAGACTTAACTTCTCTCATGGAACACATAAGCAACATCTTATAGTCCTTAATCGTATAAGAGAAGCGATGAAAATAACAGGACTTATTGTAGGTGTACTTCAAGATATAAGTGGACCGAAAATACGTATAGGTGAGTTAAAAGAAAACTTTTCATTAGAAGAAAATGATGAGATTATTTTTGTTTCTAAAGAATCAGTAGGTGTCAAACTTACAGAAACTTCCTATAGAGTTAGTATAAATTATCCAGAAATTTTAGGGGAGTTAGAATTAGGTGATTATATATACTTATATGACGGTATTATTAGAACAAAAGTTGTAAGTATTGGAGTGAACGAAGTAAAAGTTAAAGTTCAAAACAGAGGGATACTTTCATCAAAAAAAGGTGTAAATTTTCCAAATACTAGACTTGGGGTAGATGTACTAACTGCAAAAGATAAAAAAGATATAGAGTGGGGTGTCAAAAATAATGTAGATTTTATGGCTATTTCATTTGTTCAAAGTGCAGAAGATATGCTAAACGCCAAATCAATAGTAGATGCTTTTGGGGGTAAACAAAATCTTATAGCTAAGATAGAAAAATTTGATGCTATTGAAAATATTGATGCAATTATAGAAGTGAGTGATGGATTGATGGTTGCTCGTGGAGATTTAGGAATAGAAGTTCCTTACTATGAAGTACCAAATATACAGAAAATGCTCATTCAAAAAGCTAATGCTGCTTCAATACCTGTTATAACTGCTACACAGATGCTCCTTAGCATGACTAAAAGCCAAAGAGCAACAAGAGCAGAGATAAGTGATATAGCAAATGCTGTAATGGATGGAACTGATGCAGTAATGCTTTCTGAAGAGAGTGCTGTAGGCGATTTCCCTATTTTAGCTGTTGAAACTATGTTTGAAACAATTCGTGAAACAGAAAAACGTTTTAAGTATGATAGATTTATTGGATATGAGAATAAAGATAGTGGTGATACAATAAGTGAATCTGCTGTAAGACTCTCAAAAGACTTAAATGTTGAAGGAATTTTTGCTATTACATCATCAGGTGCTAGTGCAAAAAAACTTTCTCGATATAAACCAAAAAAAAGTATCTATGCAATTACCCATGATGATATGGTACGGTCTCAGATGACTCTATTGTGGGGAGTTGTTCCTCTTATGAGTGTGCAAAAAGATACTCTTGATCAAATACTAAAGACATTAGTTAAAAGAGGTTTAAAAGAGGGCACTTTAAATAAAGAAAATAGTTATATTTTAACAGCAGGTGACCCAATAGGGAAAGCTGGTTCAACAAACTTGATAAGAATTATTTCAAGTGAAGATATGCTAGAGTTTTCTTAGAAAGTTTTTGCAATATTTAAATATATTTGCCATAAAGCAGAACTGGAAATTCCAGCTGCTGCTCCTGCAATAAGAGCTGAAATCACAACTCCTACACCACCTTTAATTCTTGTCTTAATAGTTCCAATAATAGAAATATCACTTTTAAAGTAAGCTATAAATAAAACAAAAGATAGTAGCGTTTGAACTAAAAATCCATTTGATAAAATAGAGAGTTCTTTCATATCTACACCAATAGCAGGTGCAATACTAAGTGCAAACCACAAACCTATAGTTATGTTAATAGATATTTGCGATACATCATAACTTATCTCTTTTTCTATCTTTGAATTAATCGTTTTAATAGAAACAATTGCAAGAAGAATAGTAGCTAGAAAAAGAGTTCCTTCATCTAAACTAATTAGAAGAAATATAGCAAAAAATAGAGAGAAGATAGTTATTAATATGGGTTTTATATTTGAGTGCATGAGTATCCTATGTTAGAGAAGTTGTTTGGTAAAGTTTCATGAGTTCTAAGTAAAAATCTTTTTCGCTATGTTCTTCAAGGAGTCCCTTTGTAGCAAAAGTATCATAGTAGAGTTTTTCTAAACTTTTAAATCTTTTTGGGTAGAGTTGGGCAAGTATAAAAGCACTTATCTCTTTTCTAATGAGAACAGCAGGTGGTAGTAAACCTACCTCAAGTAGTTCTAAAATAGAATCAGCATGATAAGAGATTTGATGATGTTGACCATGTGGGCATGTGTTTTTACTAACAAGTGTAGTACATTGATCACAGTATACAAACTCACTTGAAACAGTTATTTCTATATCTATTCCTGTTACCTTATCTATAATTGATTTGTTTGAGTTACAATCATAAAACATACCTAACCCAGCATGATTTCTTCCTATAGTAAGTCTATCACAACCATAGTTTTTAGCTACAATGGCATCTATTATAATCTCATTATAGCCTGCAAAAATATAGCTATTTTCAAGAGGAACAATGATAACACGGTTTTTTGGTAAAAAGTTATTTATGAAAAATTCTAAAGATTTTTCTCTTAGCTCATAACTTAGGTTTGCACTTTCATATGGTTTTAGTAAAAAGATTACTAAGAGATCTGTTCCCTCAAGTGCTTGACGTATTAAACGCTCATGTCCACGATGAAGTGGATTTACTGCCATAACTAAAGCTGTAGTATGCTTAGCACTTATCGCTTTTTTAGCATTTATTATGTTAATAATATTTACGTTAGCTGTTCTATTTTGTAAAACATATTTTCCACTGACTGCTAAAGAACCTAATCTTTTAAGTGTAGCCATTACACCTGGATGTGTTAAATCATCTGTCCCATAAATGTGTTTTACTCTATCTTTTATATCAATTTCAAATGTTTCTTCAGTTGTAAGGACAGCAAAGAGTTTACCTTCACAGATAATATCCAACATTTCATCTTTTTTAAGAGAAGCTAAAACTTCTCTATTTTTATTACCTGATGGTGCTAGTATAAAAGGAAAAGGAAAAGATTTTCCACCAATGAGGGCTGTTTTTAAAACCTCTTTGGAAGATTTTTCATTCATAAGTTTAGTCACAGGTGATAGCAAACCTGTAGAGACTAACTCTAATGCTGAAGCTGCTTCTTTATCTATGTAAAGAGTTTTATTTTTTCTTAACGATGTCATATTTTTTACGTTTTTCCCATAAACTTTTACGGCTTATACCTAGTTTTTTTGAAAGTTCAGTGTCTGGATATTTATCTTGGTAGTTAAGAACGATAAATTTCACATAATCTTCTATTGGTAAGATTTCACCCTTATCAAAAACATTATTTTCATTCTTTATTTCAATGACAGGATGCTCTACATCTTCTATCTTATCACTACTTGCAACAATGATTTGTTTTCCTGCAATGAGACTACAGAACTCTTTTTTATCTGCTTTTTTAAGAATTTGGTAATCTATAATGTAGATAAGTGAATTTTGAGGAAGAGTATCTATTTCTGCTAAACTTTTTGAGTTATTAAGTGTAAGAAAATAGATTGGCATATCTTTAGACTGCGCATACTCAAAAGCAAAAGCATCAGCGTATTTTTGAAAATTTGAACTTACATATACAGGTAGTTCAAGTTGTGTAAAACTTTGTCCATGTTTTGCATTTGTAAAAGAGTGTTTTAGATATTTTTCATATGCTATATTTCGGCGTTTAAGTTTTTCATAATCTTGATAGTGATTTATTTTACGAATAAGTTCTTCAATCATAAATGGTTTAAGTATGTAGTCTTTTGCTCCAGCAGCAAGAGGTTTAGAAACAGTATCATTGCTTATGTATGAGACCATTAAAATAACAATAGAATTTTTAAAAGTGTCTATTACGGGGTGAAAATCTTGTCCATTTATATTTGTAGATAGTAAAACTACATCATAGTTTGTACTTCTTATAGCATCTTTTGTTGATGTACACATTTCACATATGTGACCTTGTTCGCCTAATCTTGTCGCGATACTCTGTGCTAAGTAAATTTCATTTTCTATTATAAGTATTTTCATTCTTTTCCTATATCTTCCAGTTAAAATATTTTAAATTTGCATTTGATGTAACTGCTACACCTTCTTCTCTTCCTACAAAACCAAGTTTTTCAGTTGTTGTAGCTTTTACATTTACACGACTCATGTCAATATTTAAAATATTAGCAATCGTTTTTCTCATTGATAGTTTGTATTTACCTATTCTAGGTTTTTGAGCAGCTATTGTTATGTCAACATTAACGATTATAAAACCAAAATTATAGAGTTTTTCAACTACAATTCTAAGTAGTTCCTTGGAGTCTATACCCTTATATCTCTCATCATTATCAGGGAAGAGCATACCTATGTCACCCATACCTGATGCACCAAGAAGAGCATCTATAAGAGAGTGAAGTGCTACATCACCATCACTGTGAGCTAAAAAACCAAAGCTAGACTCTATTTTTACTCCACCAAGCCACATTTCTCCCTTTGTATCGAAAGCATGTACATCAAAACCATTACCACTAAGAATATCTGTTGATGGTGCTTTAAGACAAGAAATTTTGTTTAAATCATTAATATAAGTTATTTTATGAGCATCCTCATCTCCTTGAATAAACTTTCGATTGCCACCGTTAGCAACAATAGCACTACTCTCATCTGTAAACTCTTCATCAGATTCAAGAGCTTTTTTTAAAACAGAAGAACGTGAGAGCTGAGGAGTTTGAATACGCATAACCTTATCTCTATCTATAGTGTTACCATTATATACAATAGTGTCTGTAACATTTAAATAAGGAACTATAGAATCACTTTCACCTTTTTTTGAGATGATTTTTTCTAAAAAGTCACTATTTATGCATGCACGGGCAATATCACTTACGAGTACATACTCGCTATCTACTACAGCAAGAGCATTTTTCAAAGATTGTTGTCTACTGCTTCCACCTTCAATAAAAGTGTACTCAGCATAGTTTTTCATAAATTCTATTTCGAGAGAAGAAGAGACAACAATAATTTGAGAGAATTTTTTACTATTTTCTAGGTTTTGTGCTACAAATTGCCACAAAGGTTGATGGTCAATGCGTAACCAATGTTTTTTTACATCTAGTCCAAAACGATTGGAACTACCTGCAGATAGTAAGATAAGCGATAAATCAGACAAATAAATTCCTAAAAATACGAAGTGTTACGAAATTATACACTTAGAAACTTTTTTTATCTTGAAAACAATTTATTTAGTTTCGCTAGAATAATCAAAATATTTTATAAATAAATAGATCAAACCCTAGACTTTAGCTTAGTTTAACTTTATTTGATTATATTACTGAAATTATAAATTTTTAGAAATAAAACTTAGGAGAAACTATGAGATCTGCATGGTTAAAAAAGCGTGAAAATGATGACGTTAGAACACAAATGTATTATGCTAAAAAAGGCATAATTACAGAAGAGATGGAATATGTCGCAAAAATAGAAGATTTATCTCCTGAGCTAGTTCGTAGTGAGATTGCACGTGGGCGTTTAATTATTCCTGCAAATGTGAATCACACTTCACTTGAACCAATGGCTATAGGTATAGCATCTACTTGTAAAATCAATGCAAATATTGGTTCTTCTGCTATAGCATCTGATGTTATGGGTGAAGTAGAAAAGATGGAAGTATCTCAACACTATAAGGCAGATACAGCTATGGATCTCTCAACTGGTGGTGACTTAGATGAGATTAGAAAAGCCGTTATTGGTGCTTCAAAGATTCCTATTGGGACTGTGCCAATCTATCAAATACTTCATGATGTTGGAAATAACATTGAAGATTTGACTATTGAAGTTATGTTAGATGTTTTAGAACGTCAAGCAAAACAGGGTGTTTCTTACTTTACAATTCATGCAGGTTTCTTACTTGAAACTATGCCTAAGATAGCTAAACGTAAAATGGGTATCGTATCTCGTGGTGGTTCTTTAATGGCTGCTTGGATGATGCACTATCATAGAGAAAACCCTTTTTATACTGCATTTGATGAAATCTTAGACATTTGTGCTAAGTATGATGTCTCTCTTTC
>Ga0256826_1001647_pt1 | contig 13846 bp, 15 predicted proteins | sample CV79metaG_FD_185975 | JGI IMG/M metagenome (GOLD analysis project Ga0256826, IMG submission 185975) | Hydrothermal vent microbial communities from East Pacific Rise, Pacific Ocean - CV79 | ecosystem: Environmental > Aquatic > Marine > Hydrothermal vents | place: Pacific Ocean: East Pacific Rise...
TACCATTTACCATTTACCATTTACCATTTACCATTTACCATTTACCATTTACCATTTACCATTTACCATTTACCATTTACCATTTACCATTTACCATTTACCATTTACCATTTACCATTTACCATTTCCTACTTCAACATAGCAAAAGCTTTTTCTAGTGGAGCGAGTTCCAAGCCTTCTGTTTCTAGCAGATGTATGATCTCTTCACTGATACTCTCTGGCAAGGTGCCATCTAGAGGAACAAGTTGATAAACAATGTAGTTTGCTAGGGCATACTCATGGCTTTCTATAGGTGCTTTACATGGGGTATCGCTATAAGCGATACTCTCTACAATCTCATTTTGGAGTTTCCAAAACTTAACGATACTTCCACTTACTCGGGCTGTAGAGGTATGTAGAAGTTGTTCTTCAGCGTAATTGATATCATGGAGAGATACTAGGTGTTCGAAGTCTTCTGAGAGTTTATTTTCTTCCAGCTCTTGAGCGATAAGGATTTGACCAATATTTCCCAAGATAGCACTTGAAGAGAGTACACTTAACGCTCCAATAGAGACTTTTGAATACCATTTCATCATCAGTTGAAGTCGTCTACTTGCTACAAGTGAAAAGGTCTCTTCATCTATCTGATAGGCTGATAAGTCCATATCACCGAGTGCATTTGTCATTTCGTTTAATACAATTGCCTTGATTGTCTGTTTTCCAAAAGAGCTAATAGCACGACCAATAGTAATGTCTTTTTTGAGTGAATAAACAGGGGAAGCTGCAGCATTTAAAATAACGCCAGATAAGATAGGATCTTTTTGAATTACTTTAATTAAATCACTAATAGCTTTGTCCCCATCATCACATATCTCTTGTATCTGAAAGAGAGAGTTTGGTAGAGGGGCAAGGTTTTGTATAAAAGCCATAATCTTAGTGTTTGAAATTATAAGACGTTTACGTGTAAAGTGTGCAGAAGAGAGCTTTTGAAGTTCTCTTTTGAGGGATTTTCCATTAATAGGATTACTTAACGTGTAGTCAATGCCTGCCTTGGATAAGGCTAAAAGGTTTTCTCGTGTTAAAGTGTCAACAACAGCAATAACACCGGCTTTAGGATAAAGATTTTGAAGTAGCTTCGCGTTTTCAAGGGTATCCTCTCCTAAATTAATCATAATGATATTGGGGGGTGTATCGAGTTTATGTATCATAAATACTTCGTTTAAAAAGAGCGCTTGTTTGAGGGTGTTTTTTAAAGCAGCTATCAGTTTTTTAGCACGTTCTTGTTTGGTGTCAAAATAGACAAGCGTTAATGATTTTAGCATACTTGAAGGGCTTTGAACTGCTTGTTGTATACTCAAGTCTTCAATAATGGTATGGTCTAGGTCTGATAGACGTGTAGCGTTCTCTTCGAGCTCTTCACTCCAACTCTTTAACTGCACTCGAACACGTTTTAGCCATAAAAGTAGGCTCTCATTTATTGGAGGTGTTTGTGTCCGTAGTATCTCAAGTACGTTTTCGGTATGTGTGGCAAGCTCATGAAAATTTAAAAAATCTAAATAACGTGTGGTTGCTTTATAATTATGAAAGGTACGAAAAAGAGCATTAATAGACTCTTCATACTCCTCAACAGTTTGAAGATCTTGAATTTGTAGTTTCATAGCTGAAAGATCATTGTAAAGCTGATCTTTAAACATCTCAAGAATATCAATATCCAAATCATTTACTGACATAAGAAAAATCCTTTTCTAAGATGAAGTGTAACTGTTCCTCAGGTAATGGAGGACTTATAACATACCCTTGGGAATAGTCAATGCCAAGTTGACGTACCCGTTTCATTATGGACTCATCCGCTACAAACTCTGCAACAGTTTGGGCTCCCACTAAAGAAGCAAATTGTGCAATTGTTTTGGTTATCGTAACAGAGTTTGGGTCTTTAATAATGTTTTTTATAAACTGACCATCAATTTTGATGTAATCAACTCGCATACTCATTAAATGCGCAAAATTAGAGTTCCCCGTACCAAAGTCATCAATGGCAATTTTAAAGCCACGCTGTTTCAGGGAGGCAATGGCTTTGATGACTTGTTTACTGTCATCCATTGTAGCATTTTCTAAAAGTTCAAAGGTGATATTTGATGGTGTTATACCATACTCTTGTGTTTTTGTATCAATATAAGATAAAAAGTCATGTTTACGAAGATCATAAAATGAGATGTTAATATTAAAAGAGATGTGCTCAAAATTAGCAGCTACTTTAAAAACTTTATCAATCATCAAACGTGTGAGTTCGTTGTCTTTGCCAATGTCAGTAATAGCTTGTAAAAAGAGATAAGGTGAGAGTACTTCATCCCCTTCTTTAAGGCGTACAAGGGCTTCAAATTTTGTAATACAGTTGCTAGACATTTCAAATATTGGTTGAAAGTAAGGGATAAAGAGATCCTCTTCAAAAGCTTTTTCTACACGCACTGACCAAGCCATGTTTGAGATAAACTTCTCTTTAGTATCGCTTGATTCAAGACAGGTAATAGGACGTGTTTTTATATGATGTTGCTGCGCTCGTAAAAGGGCAATGCCAGACTCTTCTAGAAGAGGATAAGTTATTGCCATGCCTGAGTATAGGTGGGAACTTATAGGTACACCATTAAACTGTATGCTCAGTTTATTAACTTGGCTAAAAATATTGCTAAAAACTTCGATATTTTGAGAGCATTGGAGTAGGGCAAACTCATTTTCATGAATACGATATATTTTAATGTCTTGAAATGATGCCAGTTCTATTTTGATAGTTTGTATGAGGGTGTCAATAGCATCTTGTCCATAGAGATTAAACAGACTGTGGTAATTACCCAACTCGATACGCATAAGGCTTTCACCTTCAGAGTTTTCTAAATCTTTTTTAAGTTGATAGAGATTAAAAAAACCTGTTTGAGGGTCTTTGTTAATGAGGTCTATGAGCTTTTGATGTGTTAGTGCAAGGTTGTCTCCGAGTTTTTGAAATTCGGTTATGTCAGTTTGTATCGGTTCTAAACTAAGGTCTTGACCCATATGTGAGGAAAAACTAAGTGCACTTTGTACACTTTTTATAATATTAGTTGCAAGAAGTTTGATAGATTTTTTTGTAAAGATAATAAAAAAGATGTAGAGTAGTATTAAAACACCAAGGAGTAAAGCTCCTAATTGTAAGGCTTTTTGATCGAGCAGATTGGCGGAGCGAAAAACATCACTGTTTTGAGCACAGACAATAAGAGTAAAGCTTGTTCCCATGATTTTTTGTTTGTGGACAATGTTCTTCTTTTTAAAACGATCGGTATTTGAAATTTGCATCATATGGCGATTGGGATGGTTTTTGTTTTGGTAGAGTTCGTAAAAAGAGTTGACATTAAAAGTTTTATAACTACGTGTGTTATCGGATGAAGCGATGAGGTAACCATCATCATCAACAAGCATAGCATAGGCATTAAAAGGGAGTTTCAAGCGTGTGATAGTATGGGCGATTGCTTCGGCTGTCAGTGTAAACCCGATGACACCAATGTATAAGTTATCTTCATAAACCGGCATTAGGTACGCACCTAACTCTCCAGAGTCTATCGCCCATGTTTCTTTATAAAGGGGTGAAAAAACGATCTGTTTATCAGGGTTATGTTCGGAATCAGCAAGATAATAAAAAGGATATTGCGTAACATCAAGTGTCCATGAAAGTTCTTTTGTTGGATCGATTATAGGATAACTTAAGTTATAGAATTTCCCAATATTTATCCATGCTTTGTTTATTAAATCATTATCAAGATCAACACTGGTCTTGATACTAGGTCCTAGATAACTTAGTGTACTGAGATACTGATAATCGGAGGTGTCAAGTGATACAATATTTGTAGCATAAATAGCAGTTTTATTACCATCAAAAAGGAGCTCTTTATTTATAAAAAAACCTTTGGTATTAATCCAATTATCTTGATTGGAGTTCAGCTTTTCTTTATTTTTGAGTAAAATCTGTAGGGTTTGTGCCAACTGATGTAAGGCATTTTGATTGCTTGTAAATTGTCTGTTAATATTGAGTGCAGTTTGCATGGCAATCTCTTCAAAGGCTTGTTGCGTAAGTTCTTGTTGGGCATGCCGATTTTCTTGACGTTGATAATTGGTAAAAAGATAAACAAGCCCGATAAGAATAACACCAAAAACAGCAATAGGAACAACACTACGTTTAAGAAACTGTGAGTCTAAGATAGTCTGAATGGATTGCATTTTAGTATGGCTCAAGAGGAACTCCGAGTTGAAAGGAGTGTTAGGTTATGTGGAAGTGGCGTTAATTCACATTCAAGTACAAAAGTGGTACCTTTTGGTGTGACATAGGTAAAGGCAAAAGGGATAGATTCAGTAGCCTGTTTATAAAGTTTATGGCGTAAGCTAATTGACATTTCATCAGGGAGAAGTCGTTCGTACCATACTTGATTTTGCAGGGTACTTTCTGAGAGTCCAAGCTGTGTTTGCATTTTCTTGTTGACGTTAATGATTTTATTTTTTTTGTTAAAAATGAGTTGGCTTTGAGGTGCATAGTTGAAAAGTGTTGCCCAAAGACGTTCGCTTTTTTGAAGTTGTTTAAGGTGAATTAAAAGCGCAATAACTAGAACAATCGCAATAATTAAAAGTGTAGCAGGCATAGCTATCTCTGCTAATGTTGGTTTAGCATGGGCATAACTCAACAAAATTGACACTAAAAAAAAGTAACGAAAAATGACCATAATTTACACTTTCTATGAGGTAGTTTAGTATAGCTAAAAAGTTATAGAGTTTTCTTATAGTGTCATAGTGGAAGTATAAAAGAGTAAAGGTTAGAAGGGATTAAGTAGTTCCTATTTTGAACTACTCTAAAGAAGGTATTAAACGAGAATAGCTTCTTTTGGACCCTCTTCAATCTCCCCAATAAGGTAAGCATCAGACTTTTTAAGAACCGCTGCAACATCTTCAGGACGTACTACAAGAACCATACCAATTCCCATGTTGAAGGCACGATACATCTCATCACGATCAATATGCTCTGCCATCAGCTCAAAAATAGGAAGAGTACGGAGTTGTTTACGTTGAATAACAGCACGTAAGTTGTCTGGTAAAACACGTGGTAAGTTCTCTACAAGACCACCACCTGTAATGTGTGCCATTGCTTGGATATTTTCTTTGTTTTCTTTGTAAGTGTTGACATAGATAATAGTAGGCGTTAAAAGTGCATCAATAAGAGGTTGACCATTAAAATCATCTTCAAAGTTAAGGTTCATTTTTTCAAAGAGTACCTTACGTGCTAGTGAAAAACCATTAGAGTGAAGTCCTGAACTTGGTAAGGCAAGAAGTTTGTCACCGACACGTACGTTACTTACAGTATCAAGTTCTGATTTTTCAGCAACACCGACTGCGAAACCTGCTAAATCGAAATCATCATCAGAGTACATTCCTGGCATTTCAGCAGTTTCGCCACCAATAAGGGCACAACCAGATTGACGACAACCCTCAGCAATACCACTTACAACAGATGTAGCAATCTCAACATCAAGTTTACCCGTAGCGTAGTAGTCTAGGAAAAATGAAGGGGTACCGTTGTTACAAATAAGGTCATTAACACACATTGCAACAAGATCGATTCCTACGGTGCTGTATTTACCTGAGTCAATAGCAAGTTTAAGTTTTGTTCCAACACCATCAGTCGCTGCTAACATTACAGGTTCTTTGTAACCTGTTGGTAGTTCAAATGCACCTGCAAATGAACCAATACCACCTAAAACACCAGGAATTTTAGTAGATTTAACTAGGGGTTTGATATTTTCAACAAAACTATTACCAGCATCGATATCGACACCAGCATCTTTATAAGAGATTTGACTCATGAATGGCTCCGGCTTGGGAATATTAATATGGGGCGAATTATAGCGAAATTAAGATTTACAAGTACCAAAAAATTTGCGAAAAAACCATATAGAAGGGCAAAAGTCAGTAAATGCCCATGCTAGAACCATCACGATAACAAAACTTTGTAGGGTAAAAGCATATTGCATCTCACCGATGGCAAAGAGTAGCATACTTAGGGTAAGTACCGTAGCCATTAAAAAACGTTGTATTTTTTCAGCACACATAGGAGACCTCTTTCTTAATAATTACATATAAATTACTGTTATTGTAGAAGAAAAACATCACATTGATATAACAAAGAAGGGTTGATGATGTAAGAGACAACACTAATTTGCTCTCTTAAAAGTCTAAGACATTGGATTCTCTTCAATCCCCTTTAATCTCAAAATGCTAAAATCGCGTCAAATAAACGTTAATACACCTTTCGTGGTGATTATAAAAAGAGAAAAAAAATGAAAGAATTTATCTATCCAGAGATGCTAGTTCATGTGGCGGTATGTACTCATAAAGAGCCTAAAAATGTTTTAGTTATCAGTAATGAAACTGCTGGTATTGAAGCCGAAATTGCACGTCATAGCGATGTTAGCACACAAATTATTTCACCTGATAATGTACTAGATTCACTTCGCGATGTTGAAGATAATAGTATTGATATTGTATTAAGTGAAGCAAAAAGTGACCCTGCTGTTGAAGCACATATTAACCGTGTCTTAAATGAAAAAGGACTTGTTGTATGTAACCATCCTGGACTCGAAGAGGTTGAAGCGAACAAATCACTTCTAGGAATTTTAGGTAAATACTATAAAATTCTTATGCCTTACAATGTCGGAACAGGCGAAACACTGCTTCTAGGATCAAAAGAGTATCACCCAACAGCTGATATTATTTTACACCGTACTGATATGTTAGATGGTCAGTCATATTACAACTGTGATGTTCATCCGGCAGCATTTGCAATGCCAAACTACATTCGTAAAGAGTATTTCGGAATTATCCGTAACTAAACGACGTTTTTAATGTTTTAACCGACCATTAGAAAGTCTCTTCTAGTGGTCCCTTCCAAATTAATGTACAACTATTGTATAATTCCCCAATAAAACTTTAGGATAACAGATGGCTTTTGAATATGCTATTGCATTAACAGGCGGTATTGCTACGGGAAAAAGTACGGTGGCATCACTTATGGGTCTTAACGGTCTGCGTATTATAGATGCCGATCAGATTTCGCACCAGATTCTTGATGCTAATGCAGCATGGGTAGAAGATAGCTTTGGTTCAGAGTTTATTCAAGTCAATAAAAAAGTTGATCGTACTGCTTTAGGGCAAGTGGTTTTTCAAGATAGTGAAGCAAAAGAAAAACTTGAAGCTTTTTTACACCCAAAAATACGGGCTGAAATTGAGACACAAAGTGAAAAACAAGATAAGTTTGAATTTCCTTATCTTATCGACATCCCCCTCTTTTTTGAAAACAAAAATTATCCGATCAAAGAGAGTGTTGTCATCTATACACCTAAAGAGATTCAATTAGAGCGTTTTATGAAACGTAACAAGTACTCTCAAGAGGAGTCTTTACGTCGTATCGCTACTCAGATGCCAATAGATGAGAAAAAAGAGAAAGCAACATGGGTTATTGATAACTCGCAAAACCTTAAACACCTTCAGCGTGAGTGTGAAGCTTTTGTCGCGATTATCAAAGCAAAATATACGCCAAAAATAAAATAGGAGATTGTGATGAATGTAGCAAAATATAGTGCTAATGGAAATGATTTTGTTATCTACCATGCCTTTCATAAAAGAGATCGTTCGGACATTGCTATAAATCTATGTAACCGTCAAAGTGGAGTAGGTGCGGATGGACTTATTGTACTACTGCCTCATGATACTTATGATTTTGAGTGGCAGTTTTATAATGCAGATGGTTCAGAAGCTGATATGTGTGGAAATGGTTCACGTGCTTGTGCTCATTATGCTTTTATAAATGGTCTAGCATCTCAAAGTATCTCTTTTTTAACGGGTGCAGGCGAAATTAAAGCAGATGTTGATGGTGTTATGGTGCAGAGTCAACTTACGCCACCTCGTGTTTTAGAAAACTCAATTGAGGTTGATGGAAAAGTATGGTGGTTAATTGATACAGGTGTTCCACATTTAATCACTTTTGATGCTGATATTGAACATTTTAATCTTGATGAGGCTAGAATTTTAAGAAATCGCTATAATTGTAATGTCAACATTGCAAGTATTGATGATGATAATACGCTTAGAGTTCGCACTTATGAACGTGGCGTAGAAGATGAAACATTAGCGTGTGGTACGGGTATGGCAGCTGCTTTTTACCGTGCTTTTAAGGAAGGAAAAGTTGGTGATAGAGCAGTCGTGTTTCCACGTAGTGGCGATACCTTATATCTCGGGTACAGTGACAACACCATCACTTTCAAAGGCGAAGTTACCGCTGTTTTTCAGGCATCTATCTCTAACGCACTCTAAATTTCTACTCTTTTTTCTCTTTTTGTTATGTGGTTTTAATGCCCAAGCATACACCGACTTTAAAGGTGATTACCAAAATATTAGCAATACAAAAGAGAAAAAACGGGCTTTTGTCAATATACTACTTCCAAAGATACAAGCAGCCAATCAAAATATTTTAAATGAACGTGCTTTTGTTAAAAAATACTTTACTACCTATTTAACAAGTAACAATGTCTTTGATCGGAACAGTGTTATAAAGCTCTCTCATCTTGCTCAAAAATACCGTATTAAAAACATCTACAATGAGTACGCCTTTCTTAAAAAAATAGCCCCGATACCTACTTCACAAGTTTTAGCACAAGCTGCAGTAGAGTCAGCATGGGGGCAAAGTCGTTTTGTGACCTTAGCTAATAATATCTTTGGAGAATGGACCTATGGCAAAGAGGGTATTATCCCTGAAAATCGTCCTGAGGGAATGCATCATAAAATCCGTATCTTTAAAACTTTAGATAATTCGATAGAAGGCTTTATGTTGAACCTAAACAGACATCGAGCGTATCATGAGTTTAGAGACCTAAGAGCAAAGTATGCGGCTAACAAAGAGACCTTCTCCGGTGTTATCAGCAGTCAAACTATGGCAAATTATTCGGGAATAGGAGAAGCATACAATAAGCTTTTAAAACGAACTATTATTGCCAATAAATGGGGTCAGTATGATGCCAAAGTGGTTCGAAAACGTCAATCCTTACGGTGGTGGTAGTTGTAGTTTATATTATTTAGTTATCACAAAAGCAGTCAAATTTGGTCAAAATCTCTATAAATGTTAAAAATTATTATATAGTATTGCAAATTTTATAAAAAGGTATTCATATGAAAAACAAATTAGTAATTAGTGCTAGTGTCGTAGTTGCAAGTTTATTTGTAGGTTGTGGTGGGGGATCTAGTAGTGACGGTGGTAGTTCAGGAAATTTTCTTACAGGTAACCCCGTAACCGTGACAACACCTCAAGAAGCAACCAATGCTATGAGTTCTGTAACTACGTTAAATACACTTGGTACAGGTAGTGTTTCACCATCATCTGCACGCACTGCTTCACCCTCCTTAGCTCCAGTAAATGAGTCCGGTAGTTGCGTGGATGGAGGAAGTTACTCAATAGATGGTGATGCATCAGATACAACTGCAAACTTAACTACGGTATATACTAATTGTAGTCAATATGGCAGTACCATGAATGGTAAGCAACATATTGAGGGTACAAATGATGGTACAACCGTTAATTTAGATATGACAATGACAGCTTTAAGCCAATCATCTTCTATTGGATCGAGTACAATGGATATGAGTATTAAATATATATTGAACAATGCCACAAATGTACTTGATATGACGATGAATGGAACGGCTTCATTTGATTATAGTTCTCCTGTATCGAATGCAGGAAGTGCTGGTTATGAAGATTTTAGAGTTGTGGCTGATAACGCTACAAATACATTGACAATTAATGGTGATGTGAGCACTACGTCATCAGCACACTCTTGTGTTGATGGTCGTTATCATTTAGAAACAACACAAATATTAGTTCCTGGTGTGAATGGTTTTTCAAGTGGACAGATGAAAATTAACGGTGCAACTTTTGATTTCCATAATGATGGAACGGCAACAGTCACTTTTGCAGATGGTTCAACAAATATTGTAACACAAGGTGCAGAAGTAGTTTGTAACTAACCAATTGCATTTACGTATCGTAGTCTTGGTGTACGTTTCGCTTGTGTATCGAAGTGGATGTTGTGAGGGAGTAATACTCTCCCCTCCGCATATCAACGTTTAACATTCCCACATTCCCACATTCCCACATTCCCACATTCCCACATTCCCACATTCCCACATTCCCACATTCCCACATTCCCACATTCCCACATTCCCACATTCCCACATTCCCACATTAAAGAGTCAGGTACTTTTAGTTTCTAAGATGATAACAACTCACCAAGTGAGCTGGCATCTGAAAACTATGGACTTAACTAAGACCAGCAGCTTCCATGATTTTGGCTTGTGAATCCGCAATTAGCATATCAATTACTTCATCAAATAAGCCACTTCCCATAATCTCATTAAGACGATAGAGGGTTAATGTAATACGATGGTCTGATATACGATTTTGAGGGTAGTTGTAAGTACGAATACGTCCTGAACGATCTCCCGTTCCTACCTGCTCATTACGTGCAGCAGCATCTTTTGCTTGTGCTTCTTGCATTTCAAGATCATAAAGACGTGCTTTAAGAACTTTCATCGCTTTTTCACGGTTTTTATGTTGTGACTTTTGATCTTGATTAGTAACAACAATTCCCGTCGGAAGGTGGGTAATACGAACTGCTGAATCGGTAGTATTAACCGACTGTCCCCCACAACCTGATGAACGCATTACATCAATTTTTAGATCTTTGTCTTGGATGTCTACTTCAACATCATCAACTTCTGCCATAATAGCAACAGTAATTGCTGAGGTATGTACACGACCCTGAGATTCCGTAGCAGGAACACGTTGAACACGGTGAGTCCCCCCTTCATACTTCATGCGGCTATAAACATCATCACCCTTAATAAGGGCAATAACTTCTTTATATCCACCTGATTCAGAAGGTGAAGTACTCATCAGTTCAATCTTCCAACCACGGTTTTCAGCGTAGCGTGTGTAAGCACCAAAAAGGTCACCAACAAAGATAGCCGCTTCATCACCACCTGCACCTGCACGCAACTCTATAATGGTATTTCGATCATCATTAGGGTCTTTAGGTACAAGAAGGACTTTAATTTCATCTTCGAGTGGTGTTACGTGAGTTTCTAACTCTTTTAATTCCTCTTTCGCGAGTTCGCCTAGTTCCGGATCACCTAACATCTCTTTATTGTCTGCAATATCAGAAAGTAAAGTAGTATATTCTCTAGTTTTTTCAACAATAGGTAAGATGTTTGATTGTTCTTTGGAAAGTTCTGTCATACGTTTGATGTCAGAAGCGATGTCAGGAGAACTAAGCAGTTCGCTTAATTCATCATAACGCGCGATAAAGGGGGTTAGTTTATCGGCTAACAAGGTAAAAAAACCTTAATTAAATTGCATTGACAGCTTTGTGTAAACGGCTGATTTTGCGTGATGCAGTCTCTTTTTTCAAGATACCTTTGCTAACAAATTTGTGAATTTGTTGGTTAGCAGTTGTGAACGCTGCAGTTGCTTCTTCTTTGTTACCTGCTTCAATTGCAGAACGAACAGCTTTAACGATGTTCTTAAGACGTGTACGGTAATAACGGTTACGTTCAGTACGAGTTTCCGTTTGGCGGATACGTTTAAGTGATGACTTATGATTTGCCATTGCTTTTCCTTATGATTATATTTTTAGGGTAGAATACTAGCTAAAAGTTTCTTAAACATTAGTTATAACAGAACTTTAAGGTACAATTTCAACAAATAAACAATATTTTTAAACAAAAAGAGAGTTAAAATGGTAACAAAACTTTTCGGAACTGATGGCGTGAGAGGTCAAGCAGGAACATTTTTAAACGTAGAAGTAGCCATGAAAGTTGCTATGGCTGCGGGTATTTATTTTAGAAATGGGGCTAAAACAAAACGTATTTTAGTAGGTAAAGATACTCGAAGAAGTGGTTATATGGTTGAAAATGCTATTGTTGCTGGATTAACTGCTGTGGGTTATGATGTTGTACAAATTGGTCCAATGCCAACACCCGCCATTGCCTTCTTAACGGAAAACATGCGTTGTGATGCAGGTATTATGATCTCTGCAAGTCATAACCCTTATGATGATAACGGAATTAAGTTTTTTGATGCCCATGGTAATAAGTTTACCGAAGCAGTAGAAGCCAAAATTGAGGCTATTTTTCATGATGATGAAAAGATGGCAGAAGCGTATGCCATTGGAACAGATATTGGAAAAGCACGTCGTATTGATGATGTTATTGGTCGCTATATTGTGCAACTAAAAAACTCTTTTTCACGCGAATTGTCCCTTCAAGGGCTTCGCATTGTTTTAGATACTGCCAATGGTGCTGCTTATAAAGTTGGTCCAACGGTTCTTGAAGAGTTGGGCGCAGAAGTAATTGTTTTACATAACAAGCCTGATGGGTTTAATATTAATGAAAATTGTGGAGCCCTTCATACCAAAGATGTCTCAAACGCGGTTAAAGAGTACCGTGCAGACTTAGGCATTGCCCTTGATGGGGATGCTGATAGACTGGTTGTGATTGATGAAAAAGGGGAGGTTGTTGATGGGGATCAGCTTCTTGGTGCCTTAGCAATTCACCTTGATAAAATGGGACAACTCAAAGGTAAAGGCATGGTTGCTACGGTGATGAGTAACCAAGGTCTTGATGATGCTTTAAAAGCAAACGGCTTAGAACTACACCGCTCTAATGTTGGCGACAAATATGTTCTGGAAGTAATGAAAGAAAAGGGCATTAACTTTGGTGGTGAACAGAGTGGTCATGTAATTATGCATGATTATGCAAAAACGGGTGATGGTTTGGTGAGTGCACTTCAAGTTTTGGCACTGATTTTAACAAGTAACAAACCTGCGTCACAAGTGCTCCGTCCTTTTAAACTCTATCCTCAAAAGCTAGTCAACATTAACATCAAAGTGAAAAAACCTTTAGACACTATCAAAGGGTTAGCAACACAAATCAAAGAGGTAGAAGCTCAAAATATTCGTCAACTGATTCGATATTCAGGAACGGAAAATAAACTGCGTATCTTAATGGAAGCTAAAGATGCTAAAAAGATGAATGTTGCTATGAAGGCAATGGTGGCACTGTTTGAGAAAGAACTCAATGCTTAACCCTACTGCCAAACTTATTATTGTCATGCTCCTCTCCTTAGTGGGAGTCTTTATTATTGATCAAAACATTAAAAGTCTTTTTCTTGATGGATACCGTTTTTATAGTGAATACATTGACCTAATATTGGTGTTTAATAAGGGTGTGGCTTTTTCAATGTTCGCATTTTTACAAGAGTGGTTAAAGTGGATACAGCTGGTGCTTATCTCGGGAGTCTTTTTTTATGTTGTGCGAATGAAACAGACCTGTTATGCTATTCCGGTTGGGATTTTAGTAGGCTCAGGACTCTCAAATGTATATGACCGTTTTATTCATGGTGGGGTTGTTGATTACATCTATTATCATCACTGGTTTAACTTTGCAGTATTTAACTTTGCAGATATGATGATTGACTTTGCAGTAATTTGGTTACTGATCTTAAATTTCAAGCCAAAGTTATGTTCTGAAGAAGAAAAAGAGAAAACAGGCCTCTAGGTATTGAACTCTTAGTGGAGTTTTGCTATACTCCCATCCTCCAAAGAAAAAGCCCGATTAACTCAGTGGTAGAGTGCTTCCATGACATGGAAGAAGTCACTGGTTCAAGTCCAGTATCGGGCACCATCCACATACTTTCAGTAATTTACATCTAAGAATACTTTTTTAATAATAGAAATTTAAATTTTTTGTA
>Ga0256826_1001648_pt1 | contig 13830 bp, 11 predicted proteins | sample CV79metaG_FD_185975 | JGI IMG/M metagenome (GOLD analysis project Ga0256826, IMG submission 185975) | Hydrothermal vent microbial communities from East Pacific Rise, Pacific Ocean - CV79 | ecosystem: Environmental > Aquatic > Marine > Hydrothermal vents | place: Pacific Ocean: East Pacific Rise...
GCTGTTGAGTAGATAATAGTCTTCAAACCATCTTTTGGCATATTTTCATACGCTTTAAAACTTGTAGCTGTATGAGGGTCCATCAAGTACCCGTCATTTTCATACACACTTTTGATGTAAGCCTTACCCGCTTCACCCTCACACTTGTCTGCTGAGAAAAGAGCTTGAAGCTTAGTGAGTTCATCTGGAGTCAATGAGTAAACCTCTTTTTCATCAAGATCAGACATAAGTTCTCTTGTACGCTCTGCACCATAAAGATCGAAGATAACACGTTCGATGTTCGATGACTTTAAGATGTCCATCGCTGGAGAAGTAGTCACCTGAAGTTCACGACCACGAAGATCATAGGTACCTGTGTTTATAAGTTCCATCAAGAGGTTGTTCTCATTTGAACTAGAGATGAGCTTGTTAACAGGAAGTCCCATCTTCAATGCATAATAACCACCTAAAAGGTTTCCAAAGTTAGCGCTTGGAACGTTAAGGTTGACCTTCTCACCCATTGCGATCGCCTCTTGACGAACCAACTCTAAATAAGAGTGGATGTGATAGATGATCTGAAAGATGATACGACCAAAGTTTACTGAGTTCGCTGCAGAAAGTGAGATATGCTTTGTCTTTAACTCATCTTTAAAACTTTTAGATGCTAAGAGTTTTTTAAGGGCTGCCTGAGCATCATCAAAGTTACCCTTAATACCAATGACTTTAAGATTTTCAGCATTTTCTGTCACCATCTGAAGACGTTGAACATCACTTGTTCCACCATCAGGGTAAAGACATGCTACTTGTACGTTTGCACGGTTCTTAAAGGTCTCTAGTGCTGCTGGTCCGGTATCTCCACTGGTTGCTGCTAAAATGAGGTAGTTTTCTTCACGCTTTTGAGCAATCGCTGAAAGCACCTTTCCAAAAGGCTGCAGTGCCATGTCTTTAAAAGCACGAGTTGGACCGTGGTAAAGCTCACTCACATAAAGATCTTCTTTGACTTTTACAACCGGTACAGGGTTTTTAGGATCATCAAACTTGTCATAAAGTGCTAATGCTTCATCAATAACACTCTCTTCAATGTCGATTTCAAAACGCGTGAGCATGTCTTTTGCCATCGTCTTGTAATCACTACTGACGTGCTTCTCTAAAAAAGCTTGTCCGAGTTCAGGAAGAGACTCAGGAACATAAAGCCCACCAAACGAAGCAATAGGGCTTAAGATAGCCTCTGAAAAAGCAACTGACTGAGGATGTTGACCATCATTTCCACGTGTTTCAATAAAGTTCATTAACGACCTTTTGAGAGCAATTTACCTGCCCCTTAAATATTGGCGCGATTATAACAAAATAGCGATTACAAAACATTGGTAGTGTGCTAATTATTCTATATTTAAGAAATTAGAGTAATTACTCTTGACTTATTTAGTGTAATTACTCTATACTGCTTCAGTAAACCTAGATTATTAGATATTTTAGGTAAAAAACTAAAGGGGATGTCATGAAAATGATTCCAACGCTAACATTAAGTTCACTACTAACACTCTCTTCTCTTTTTGGAGCGGACTATACTGTTGACAAGTCGCACACATCACTCGACTTCAAAGTACGCCATATGATGGTTAGTAATACCAAGGGAACGTTTAAAGACTTTTCTGGAACATTCGCTTATGATCCTAAGACACACCAACTCTCTGCCCTAGATGGAACAGCGACAATAGCATCAATTGATACAGACGATGGTGAACGTGACAAGCACCTCAAAAGCCCTGACTTTTTTGATGCTAAGAAGTATCCTACTATGAAGATGAAGTTTGTTAAACAACAAGGGGACAAGGTTACTGTGGCTTTGACGATGAAAGATGTTACTAAGAACATTGTCTTAGAGATGGACGATGCTTCTGGTGCCGTTAAAGATCCATGGGGCAACACACGTTCAGGCTTTGCATTAGAGGGAAAAATCAACCGTCAAGACTTTAACATCAAGTTCTCTAAGCTTATGGAAGCTGGTGGAGTCATGGTCAGTGATGAAGTCAAACTTCAACTAGAAATAGAAGGTATTCAAGTAAAATAACGTATGTCAACCAAACAACGTATTTTAGAGACAGCCCTTGAGCTGTTCAACACCACCAACACCCAAGCTGCAACGACTAACCATATCGCCAAAGCGATGGGCATCAGTGTGGGGAACCTTCACTACCACTACAAAAATCGCGAAGAGATCATCTTCAAACTCTATGAGCAGATGTTGCAAGAGAGCACCCTACTCGTGCAAGACCTTCCTAAAGATATTGTGGGACTGTTTGAACACCAAAAACTCATGAGTAAGGTCTTATGGCGATACCGTTTTTTTTACCGAGAACTACTCTTTTTACTCTCACGCGACCCACTCTTAAAAGAGCGTTACACCACCGACAACCGCGCCCACCGTCAACGCATTCGTATTACCTTTGAAAACCTTGTTCATCATGGTGACTTAGCAATAAAGGAAGAGAAGGTCCTTGAGCAGTTAACAGACACAGTCATGCTTGTACTCTCCTTTTGGAACCCCATGATGGAGACCTTAGGAGAAGAGATAAACAAAGAAGATTTTAGCGCAGCAACAGCACATATACAGTGTGCTATGCACCCCTACTTAACAAAACAAGCGCAAGATAAGTTAACCGCTCATCAGTAGAAGATAGCACTCATATATCCTACCACCTTTTTTTCATTACCTGAGGCGTCTGCACTGGTTCTATAATCTACTAATTCACTTTTTAAATGTACTGTTTTTGAGGCTTTTACAATCGCCTCAATCCCTCTTTTTCCACATGCTTCGCACCCATCGTTAAGACGACTTTCATGCAACATCTCTACCCCATCTAAACAGATAAAGTCATGCTGTTGAGCCTCTTTTTGATTATAGTAATGACTCAAGTCACTACTGATCACAAGCAGGTTATCAGGATCATGTAACAGATGCTGCATAAGGTTGGAGAGTTCTTGTAGCGTGACATCACCATAGACGAATTCAACAACCTTCATCTGCGGTAGATAGTGGTTTATAAAAGGAAGTTGAACCTCAGTGCTATGTTCTGAACTAAATACCGTTTGATCTTGACGAAAGGTAAACTTCTTTTGTAACTGTTTGAGATAGGCTTCATCATTGCGTAAAATCCCACATGGTGTGTCAAAGGCTTCAACCTCTGCTACAGCTATCCCTTTAAAGTAAAGATGATGACTCGGACCGATCAAGATGACCCGTTTCGCTTTACTCTTGAGTGCTGTTCTATAGGCTTGGTCTGCCGTATAACCACTAAAAATATAGCCAGCATGTGGAACAATCATAGCGCGTGGAATATGAGATGGCAATGCTACTTTCTCTCTTTGGGCACGGTTTCTAAACGAAGCAAAGCGATGTTCGACATTCGTACAAGTTTTCGGATAAAAGCTTCCAGCATTAGATGTCGGACGACGAGTTAAGTCATTTTCACTATATTTGTCTACACGATAACGATAGATACTGGGATGGTCCGTTAGACAGTCACCATCAAGTCCTGCCTTTTCACAGAGAAATTGAAAAAACTGATCAAAGTTGGGGATGTCATCCCACACCTGTGGCAAGAAAGTAGCCTTATGCAAGAAGGTCTCTAAGACGATACCATTTTCTCCTACAATAACCTTACTTTTCAAGTCAGAGATAGAATTATAATCAATCTCTTCTGGTTCAGTTAATAATGAAACTTCAACCTTTAAACGTGAAAGTTCTTTGCGGTTGAGTGCCATAAATCGTGAATCTGAAAAAGCAGCAGACTGGGCATTAGAAACTAAGTCATCAATCAGTGGTCGGTAGGCTTTTAGTGAACCGATACAACCTCGTAGACTGTTATCTTCGTTGAGCGTAACAAAGGTCGCACCTTTTTTAGCAAGGTAGGGATTGTATTTGATAAGTTCTTTTTTATCAACAAGGTTCTGATTGGTCAGTTGAGAAACAATAGCATCACGCGCAATAGCGGTTAAAAGTGCTGTCTTAGTATCAGAAAAGAGTAAAGTGGTAATCAGAATAGATAGGAAAATGATGCGATACATAATAAAGTATCTTACATCATCTTGTGAAAAAGCCACCTTAGTGGTAAAACATAACGTTAGAGTGTGATCTCTGTACCAATACCCTCTTCCGTAAAGAGTTCAAGTAACATTGCATGTTCAATACGTCCATCAATGATGTGAGCTTTGTCAACACCCCCATCAATCGCTTCAAGACAAGCATCGACCTTTGGTACCATACCACCGTTGATCGTACCATCGGCCTTTAAATTGTTGATATCAGCTTCGGAGAGAGAGGAAAGAAGTTCCATCTCTTTGTTCAGTACGCCGGCTGTGTCTGTCATGAAAATAACTTTGTTAGCACCGAGTGCTTTAGCAATGTTCGCTGCAGCGAAATCAGCGTTAATGTTATAACCAGGATGACCCAACTCTGCATCTGATGCAATCGGCGCAATAACGGGGATAAACTTCTCTCCCAACATCTTATGAATCACATCAGGGTTAACACTCGTAATCGTACCCGTTAAGCCCCATTTCGCATGCTCTTTTGGTTCTGCTTGCATAAAGTGCGCATCTTTACCATTAATACCAATAGCCTTAGCACCATGAGCATTAAGCAATGAGACGATCTCGTTGTTCACTTCACCACAAAGTACCATCTCTACAATACGCATCACTTCAGGTGTTGTCACACGCTGACCTTCTACAAACTCTGTTGGGATCTCAAGTTTTGTCAACATCTCTGTAATACGAGGCCCACCACCATGAACAACGACAGGACGTAAACCTACAAGATGCATCAGTAAGATGTCCTCAGCAAACTTCTCTTTCAACTCAGGAGAGGTCTGTGCTGCGCCACCATACTTAATGACCACGATCTTGTTGTTAAATTTTTTAATGAACGGTAGCGCCTCTAAAAGCGTCTGTACCTTTCTTGGTTTAGTAATCATGAATTCTCTTTTATATAGTTATCTACTTCAGCTACAAAGCCTTCGTCAAGTTCTAAACTCAACTCCATCAGACTTAGCGGTAGATCGAATGTGCGAATTTTAACGTAATCTTTCAAAGTGACCAATAAACTCTCAGCACCTGTCCTCTCTAAAATAGCAACCAACTCCTCTTTTGTAAAAAAGTGATGGTCTTCAAAGTAGATCTTCTCAACAACATCAGGCAAGTAAGGGTCTAAACGCTCTGCTCTAGCGATTGCTGTAACAAGTACCATCTTCTCTGTTTCATCGATAAGTTTCACACTGCGTTTGAACTCTCGCTCTTCCTCAATAACAAGGGCCGCTTTACCTTTCCACAGACGTTCTCTGTAAGGTCCAGATGGAAGACAGAAGTTGTTGGTTGTTTTAACGTTTATAAGAATATCGAGTTTTTTGATCTGATGCTTATTATAACCGTCATCTAAAAATAGCAATTGACAGCCAAGCTCTTTTGCCTTTTCAATGGCGAGTTCGCGTTTTTCACTGACGATGACAACGGCTTTTGGTAAGACATTGGCATAAAGCATCGCTTCATCACCACTAACATCCACATTAGTCAAGATCTGCTGACCATCAGAGACAACGACTAAACCTTCACTTTTACGACCGTAACCTCTTAAGACAATAGCAACATCTTTATATCTTGAAGCGAGTGCAGTTACTATGGGAGTCTTACCACTGCCACCAACCGTGAGATTACCCACACTAACAATAGGGATCTTAAAATCATGCGCTTTTTTAGAAGTGAACCGTAGTCGCATCATCCCACAGTAAAGTAGACTTAATGGATAAAGTAGTAGTGAAAGGAGTTTTTGCAGAAGTGAGGGTGCGTAGAGGTAACGCTCACCCCAAAGTGTTAGAGTCTGTTTCAAACGCGTGTTTTAGAGACCTCTTTGATTGCTTTACAGATGTACTCAACCTCTTTGTCGCTCATCGCAGCGTAAATCGGTAGAGAGAGTATGGTCTGGTAATTACGTAGTGCAACAGGGAAGTCATTAATACGTAACATGTACTTCGTCTTATAGTAACTCATAAGGTGCAATGGAATGTAGTGAATACCCGTAGCAATACCACGTTCCTCTAACTCACGTGCAAATGAGTCACGGTTTTTGTCTATCTTGATGATGAAGTTACTGTAAGCATGATCTTGACTAACAACAGGGAGTGAAACGTGGTCAACACCCGCAAGTTTGTCATGGTACTGCGCTGCAATTGCTTTTTGACGTTCAACGATCTGGTCTTGACGAGAAAGCTGTACATCAATAAAGGCAGCATCTAAGTCACTCATGGTGTACTTGTTACCAATCGCTGTTACGTCATAGATGTACTCTAAAGAGTCTTCATCTGTCACAATAGCGTGATTACGAAGTAGTTTCGCACGCTCCATGATATCTTCATCTTCTGTTACTAACATACCACCTTGGCAGATACTCTTTTTAAGGTGCTGCGAGAAACTAAAACAAGTAATGTCTGCACCTGTTGAACCGATTTTCTCACCTTTGTAAGTAGCGCCCAAGGCATCGCCAGCATCTTCAATAATCTTGATCTTGTAGATCTTAGCAATGTTATATAGACGTTCAAGGTCCATAGGTTGACCTGCAGCATGAGAAACGATGACCGCTTTCAGCTTTTTAGTTTGGTTATCTTCAAGGTAGTTTTCTAACTTGTCTAAGTCAATGTTAAAAGTGTCTGCATCGATATCAATAAAGGTAGGTTCTGCATCAAAGTGACGTACGACTTCAGGAACAGCAGGATGTGCGTTCACAGAACAGAGTACTTTGTCTCCACGTTTTAGATCAATAGCAAGCATTGCCAGGTGCAGTGCACCTGTTCCACTTGAGGTTGAAACTGCATACGAAGCGCCTACGTATGATTGGAAATTCTCTTCAAAATCTTCAACTGCATAAAAAGCATCTCCATTAAGAACATCAATGATCTTCTGCTGCTCTTTAGCGCCTACGTCTATTTTGTAAAATGGTACTTGCATCTTTTTTTCCTTTATAAAGTAATATCACGAGGATAGTTAAAATCGTGATTAATGGTACGTGAAGTCAACTTCGCGATTACCGGCATCTTGCGTTTGAACTGATTGCGGTAGATACGACTAATAATAAGATCGATGAGCTTTTCATCGTGTCCCTCTGCTATCAAAGTCTCTCTACTTTTACGCGCTTCTACATAAGCCTTAAGTGTCTTGTCTAGTACTGCGTAGGTATAACCCAAGTCATCTTCATCACTTTGGCCTTCCCACAGATCAGCTGAAGGTGGCTTCTCTATCGTTGCAGCAGGTACACCTAAGTAACGTGCCAACTCAAAAACCTCACTCTTGTAAAGATCACCTAGTGGGTTGATCGCCGAAGCAAGGTCACCAAAGATAGTCCCATAACCTAACATTAATTCGCTCTTGTTACTCGTGCCAAGAACTAAAGCACCCTCGTCTGCCGAGACATCAAAAAGTGTTGCCATACGCATACGTGCTGAGAAATTCCCCTTACGAAGGTTACTCATTTCAGGCGTTTCATAGGCTTTTAAAAGTGGTGAAATATTGCAGACAATAGCACGCATCCCAAACTTCTCAACCAACTCATCAGCATCATCAAGTGAGCTTTGCGATGAGTAGTGTGAGGGCATCTTGACACAAAGCAGGTCATCACCAAAGGCTTTGTGTGCCAAGACAGCAACGACTGCAGAGTCTATACCACCACTCAGACCAAGTACCACATTTTTAAGACCAGTCTTTTTGACCTCATCTTCTAGAAAACGGACAAGATAATTAGTAATCATTGCGTACTTACTCATTTGTAGGCCAACCTTGAGTTCAACTTAAATTACTATATTATATCTAATCGAGATTATTTATCTGTTTACAAAGTTTAAGCAATCTTTATTTACGGCACCACTGCTTCTCACATGGTACACCATCATGGTTACCATCCATTTTTGTATTAGGACAATGTTTTATAAAGTATTTTGCTTCTGCGCATGAACGCATTTGACTACAATATTTTCGACCATCACACTTGAAATTCTGTTGATTCTTTGCTATTAAGGAATACTCATGTTTTAATGTCAATTCCTCTGCCTGACTGCTTGTCATGCTGAGAACTATCAAGCTGAAAATTATTATTTTACTCATATTATTCCTTCGATTACTTTATATTATCTTAATAAAAAATGCATTAGTTACACTCGTGCCCTTCAAGTATCTGCTTCATCTCACTACAACTAAACCCCGCCTCTTTACGAGCCTCGATGTTGACGCCATTACGTTTAGGAAAGGCACCGGGTGAATACTTCTCTATAATCTCAAAAAAGGTGTCTGGCGAAACACCCTCTTGTTCACAAGCGTAAGAGAACCATCGATCCCCTTTTAGGACATGGTCGACCTCTTCATGTAGGATGATCTCAAGTGATTCTATGATCTGTTCTAAAACCTTATCGCTAGGTAAGTTTTTAAGACGCTCAAGTACGGCAGGTGTTGCATCTAAACCATTAGCCTCTAAGTAGCGTGGTACCATCGCCATACGATCGACCAAAGAACCTTGCGTTTTGTAGGAGGCTTCAAAAAGAGAATTATGTACATCTAAGTCACCATACTTTGCACCTAGACTCTCCAGCAATCCGTTTAACATCTCAAAATGATGAATCTCATCATCTGCTACTTCCAACCAATCATCATAATAAGCTTTAGGGAGACGACTGAAACGATAGGCATGGTCAAGCGCTAAGTCGATAGCCGTGTACTCTATGTGAGCAATGGCATGGAGTAAGATAATCTTACCATTGTCTGTTGTGAGTTTTCGACGTTTGGGCACCTTTAAAGGATGTACAACATTACAGAAACTACTGTAACTTGGTTCTGTGAACTTAATAGGGTCATAACCCTCTTCAAAAACTACGTTCCCTTCTTTATATACACGATAAAACGTACGAAAAAGTGCACACTTTTCTGAAGGCGTTTGACTAACAATAATCTGCTCTAAGCTTTTATAGAAATTCATAGGTATAATTCTATCACTAAAGTATAAAAGAGAGTCACTATGGACATCAAGATACAACCTATGGGTATGTACCAAACGAACTGCTATATCGTTACTGTTGATGGTAAAGACTTCATCATCGATCCCGGTGTGAATGCAACAGAGTGGATCAAAGCGAATGTCACTAACCCTATTGCTGTACTTAACACGCATGCTCACTTTGACCATGTCTGGTGCAATCAAGAGGTAAAAGAGCTTTTTAACATCCCTCTCTATACACCTAAAGATGATATCCCCATGTTAACAGACAACTCTTGGGTACCTGACCTTCCACCCTCTTTTCCAGATGTAGCCGTTGAAGGTGAAGTAACGACAATAGACATTCAAGGGATCCCTGTCACTTTCCGTCATTTTCCCGGTCACTGTCCAGGCTGTTCAACGATAGAGATAGAAGATGCTATGTTTAGTGGGGATTTTATCTTTGATAGAAGTATAGGCCGCACTGACTTTCCCATGTCTTCACCAAGTGATATGGCAGCATCATTAAAACGTTTTATGACACTTGACTTTGATAAGACCATCTATCCGGGGCATGGTGGGACTACTAGCGTAAAAGTAGAGCAGAAAAATGCTCCATACTGGATACAGAGCTTAACTTAAGAGTATCTCTAAAAGAGCAGGTACCCTTAAGTGTGTACGTATTACTCTAAACTACCAAGCCCGGTAGTAATATCTATTTAAATCATAAAGACCGGATTGAATGGGTTGTGCTGCATTAAAATGTTCTTGAAACCAATCATAATGTTCCCAAAAATCAGGATCACTTCTAGGTACTCCGTAATGCATCACTTTTTGCATATATTCAGGTGTATCTTCATAGTTTTCTAAAAGTTCAAAAAAGTCTGAAACCTCATCATCTTCTACAACCAAAAAGAAGTTAGGATACGACCCCATACTCCCTTCTATAAAGTCAGCTGTATCTTTTGTTGGGTCCAGCCTCTCCTCTTCACTAAAAAGAGAGTTGACATTATCGTGCCACCTGTTAATAATAATCGTATAAACACTGTCTGGTCGACCTTTGTGTTTAATACGAATTAACGCCACATTTGAGTTTGATCCATCAATTAACTTTTTAAAAGCACTTTTAGGTCGACCAAGGGTCCTAAAAGCCCTTAAGTAATCATCTGATGTATTGTATTGTGTTGGTAGAGAGTCTGATACCACCTCATTTTTACGCACATAGTTATGATCAAAATCTATATTAACGCTCTTTAATAGATGTTCATCCACAATTTTTTCTATAAAAACACGCATAGCATCTGAACCACTATACTTCATCTTTGATGGAGACTGTAGATTGATATCGTTTAAGTCTTTAAAAGCTTCATCACCGATATACCATGACTTGATCGTCTCATAACGCAAGGTATCTGGTAAAAACGATACAAAATTCAACTCACCTTCTATACGCAAGTAATCCATATAACGACGTATATTTGCCTGATGTGAGACATTCCCAAAGACATCAAACCCTGCAACTAGGGCATAATAAATACGCTCTAACTGAGGATAATCGACTACCCAGGCTGTCCGAGGTAATTGACCTATGACACCCTTTCTGACAGAAGCACTGTCAAAGTGACGATATACCGTAAGCATTGGAGCGTCGGATGCTCGGTTTCCTCTCCAGATAGAGTCTAGGCCAATTGGCTCACCCTTTATCGAATACAACTTACGGATATAGTCACTAAAACGGTCTCGATATTGATCGCTGAAAACATCCCAGACATTCATAGAATTGCCACGTTCTATTGGCATACTTAAGTCTGATGCCTCATCTAGTAAAAACTGTGGATTGATGACATTGTAATCTTTTGCAGGGTCTACAAACATAAGCCAAAAGTGATCATGAATAACATTGAGTGCTATCTGCCCTTTACAGACTGGACCACGTATAAATGTACGAATAATATACTCTGCATTGTTCAACAAAAACTGGTACCTTGAAGCGGGTGGGATCTGAGCGTATGTTAAAAAAGGATTAGCACTTATCACTTCATCATAGTCCATCACATGAGGCTCTTCCATCCACGGTGTTTGGATAAAAAGCTTTTCAACATCTGCATACTGAACATCATCCATTTCAAAAATAATATGTGTTTTATGAACAATAGTCGAATGAATCTTACGAATACGGTAGTAGAACTCTTTTGTATTAGGATTATCGAAGGGGCGAACAGTAGCAATAGGTTTGATCTTGTTCGGTGCAGCTGTTTTGGAACGCACTAGCTCATAAAACTCCTCTTTATCCCCCTCAACAGGAAAGTGGAGATGCGCTATAAACAGATGTTCATAAAGGTACCTAGCAGTCACAACATGTTTAGGGTCTTTTTGATTTAAAAATTTTTCCCATTTATCTATGTAAACCTGTGCTTGTGAACTCGCACGCTCTAACGCTATCTGCTGTGCCTTACTTGGTCCTTTTGCCCCTTGTTGCAACCAGTTTAATACGACCTTGTATTCTTCTTTGTTTAATGCTGGAAATCCATACGGCATACCACGGTTAGGATGTTTATGTAGATACTCAGCGACCTCTTCTTTATCTTTTGCACAGCTTAATTCATCGGACTCTGGTCGGTACTTACCGATAGAAAGAGGGGTATCCATTTTTTGTTGGAGCAAGTAGGCCATCGTTGAGTTGTTAAATCCATTTTTTGCGCTATTCTCCGTAACCGAATAAAAATGCTTATCTCGCCACCCTTCAGTAGTAGTTGCATCCATAAATAGTCGTGTCGGATCTTGTGCAAAAAGGCGTTCTCCATCATATACAAGCTCTTTTGTAGCACCTCGATCTGCTCCTTCAAAAGAGCTCAACTTTAGCTGGCAAGCTGAATTGTAACAAGAGTGACACGGTACACAACGTTTATCAAAGATCGGTTTCACATCTGCAAGAAAATCAACTTTTTCTGATACTACCTCAACTTTAACAGGTGATGGTGTTTTATAAAAACACCCCGTAGATAGCAACGGTACAATTAACATAAACCAATACATATACTTTTTCATGTCGTTATATATCATCTACTTTACCAAGCACGGTAGTAGTAACGGTTTAGATCATACATACCAGACTGTATAGGCTTCTCTTTATAGAAGTGTTCTTGAAACCAGTCATAATGTTCCCAAAAATCAATATCATTTCTCCCTACACCATAATGAAGAAGCTTACCAATGTACTCTGGTGTGTCTTCATAATGTTCTAAGAGGTCAAAAAAGTCAGGTAGGTCATCTTCTTTCACAACAAAAAAGAAGTTAGGATATGAGCCAACACTACCCATTATAAAATCCGCTGTATCTTTACTTGCATCAAGTCGATCTTCCTCACCAAAGAGTGAATTAACATTGTCATGCCAGCGATTAATAATGACAGAAACAACTTCATCATGACCATCATTTCCTATGATTCGTATCAGTGCGACATTGGAGTTCGCACCATTGATGAGCTTCATAAATGCCGTACTAGGTCGAGAAACAACACGCAGTGCACGGATATAATCATCGGGTCCGTTATAGCTCGTTGGTAAAACTGTTTCAACATTACTATCAGAGTAGATATAGTTATTGTCAAACGCGATATTTGTCACCTTCGCAAAGTGACGATCAACTAGCATCTCAACAAACTCGCGCTTAGAATCATCCGTAACATAATGAATACTATTAGCTACACGAATCTCACGTTCACTTATCTCATCAAAAGCATCATCACCTTTATACCAAGACTTAAGTATGTTAACACGATCTTCATCTGGTAAAAAGACAACAAAGTTCAACTCACCTTCCATACGTAAAAAGTCCATATAACGACGAATATTGGTCTGGTGAGAGAGATTACCAAAAACATCAAAACCAGCCACAAGTCCATAATAAAGACGTTCAAACTGTGGATAATCCATCACCCACATCGTACGTGGAAGTTGACCTAAAGCACCCTTACGGACCGTTGCACTATCGTAATGGCGGTAGACTGTTAGTATAGGTGCATCTTCTGCTATCGCACCCTTCCAGATGTTTTCCATATTGATAGGTCTCTTCGTTTTTCGATACAAGTCACCTTTATGATCCAAGTAGGTAGTATACCGGTCTCTATAACGGTCACTAAACGTACTAAAGATACCCATTGAACTGCCCGCTTCTATAGGCAAACTAAGGTTTTCAGCCTCATCTAACAAAAATTGAGGGTCTTGAATACTCAAGTCATATTTCGGGTCCATAAACATCATCCAAAAATGGTCATGTATAACATTCAGTGCGATCTGCCCTTTACAGACAGGTCCACGGATAAATGTACGGGTAATATACTCACTATTATTGAGTAGAAACTGATAGCGAACTTCCGCTGGTATCTGCTCAAAAGTTAAAAATGGATTAGCACTTCGAACCTCATCGTAATCCATCTTATGAGGCTTTCCATTCCATCTTGACTGGATAAAGAGTCTATTAATCGTATTAAACTCTGCATCATCAAGTTCAAAAATAATATGCGTTTTATGCACAATCGTTGAATGTATCTTACGAATACGATAATAGAACGATTCAACTCCAGGATCATCGAAAGGACGAACAGTAGCGATAACTTCAATCTTATTTGGAGCCGCCGTTTTAGAACGTACTACCTCATAAAACTCTTTAGGTGCGTCTGGAAAATGTAGGTGGGCTAAAAAGAGGTGTTCATACAGATAACGTGCCGTTACCTGATGTTTAGCATCATCTGCATTTAAAAAGTTTTCCCACTTTGTAATCGCTAATGCAGCGTTACTGCTTGGAGCTTCTAACTGTTCTTGTTCTGAGGCACTTGGACC
>Ga0256826_1001649_pt1 | contig 13811 bp, 12 predicted proteins | sample CV79metaG_FD_185975 | JGI IMG/M metagenome (GOLD analysis project Ga0256826, IMG submission 185975) | Hydrothermal vent microbial communities from East Pacific Rise, Pacific Ocean - CV79 | ecosystem: Environmental > Aquatic > Marine > Hydrothermal vents | place: Pacific Ocean: East Pacific Rise...
AAGAGTTTGGCCAATGGTTGAAGACTTAGGAACAATGGACAAACCTCCACGTCTTGAAGGTCGTTACTTCAACATGCTAGTTCTTCCTCACAAAAAAGAGGGCGCTAAGTAGTAGGCAACTGCCTACTATATCCCCATAGTTAAACTATTACTACGCTTTAAAAAAACTCCCTTAGACACTTTTTCATTTTTAAGTAAAATTTAGGTATAATTCCGAACTCATTTTACACTTCTGTGTAGAGTAATATATACGAAAGGTCAAATCGATGCCAAAAATGAAATCTGTAAAAGCTGCTGTAAAGCGCTTTAAAGTTAAGAAAAATGGTCAAATTAAACGCGGAACTGCGAATAGAAGCCATATCCTTACTAAACAAGATGCTGCAACTCGTCGTGATCAAAACAGCCCTAAAGTTGTTGCGAAAGCTGACGCTAAAAACATCAAAGCGATGATCAACTAGTCTAACTAGATTGATTTAATTCTCCGTATTATTTAAATATACGGGCAAGTCTGTGCAAATCAGCACCCCACTCATCAAAAGCATGAACGGGTAAAGAAAAGGAAAAAAATGCCAAGAGTAAAAACTGGTGTCGTAAGACGCAGAAGACACAAGAAAATTTTAAAACTAGCTAAGGGTTTCTTTAGTGGACGTCGTAAACACTTCCGTAAAGCGAAAGAGCAAGTTGAACACAGTATGGTATACGCATACCGTGACCGTAAGCAAAATAAACGTGAGTTCCGTAAACTATGGATCATCCGTATAAATGCAGCTTGTCGTTTAAATGACCTGTCTTATTCTGTATTCATCAATGGATTGAAAAAAGCTGGTATCGAGCTTGACCGTAAAATCCTTGCTGATATGGCAATGAATGATGCTGCCGCATTCTCTGCAGTTGTAACAGCCGCTAAAGCAGCACTGTAACATCTCTTTGAGAGCTTCGGCTCTCAGTCTTCTAAAACCACACACTTTTACCCCATATTAATTCTTTCAATATATAATGTATTAAAATACAAATAGTTGTATATCGGGATTAGATGAAACCAAAATCTGAATTTTCTAGAAATGTTTTAACACTAATGACAGGAACGACAATAGCCCAGGCTATTCCTATAGCTATTAGTCCCATCTTAACTCGAATTTATACTCCTGAAGACTTTGGCGTATTTGCTTTTTTTATCTCCATTGTAGCTATATTTGGTTCTATCTCAAGTGCACGTTATGAACAGGCTATTCTATTGCCTATATCTGAAGAAGATTCTTTTCATATCTTTGCCTTAGGATTTTTACTGATTACTTTTTTAAGTTTATTTCTACTTTTGCTAGTGTTTGTTTTTGAATCTTGTATTGTGAATATATTTCAAAACCAAGAACTTGCTTTTTTTATGTATTTTGTTCCAATTACAGTTTTTGTTGTTGGTCTGTTTAACTTACTAAACTATTTTAACAATAGAAAAAGAGAGTATTCTGACATGGCAAAGGCTTCTGTTCTAAAGGCTGTTGTCTTAGCTCTTACACAAGTTTCTATTGGCTTTATCAAAGAGGGTGCTCATGGACTAATAACAGGTCAAATTCTTTCACAAGCCGCAGCAAATGTAAAACTAGCAAAGAATATTTTTAGAAATAAGAAATTTTTAGAAATTTTCAATTTAAAAAAAATGAAAAGAGTTGCAGTTGAACATAGGCGGTTTCCAAAGTTTCAGGTCCCTCATGTACTTTTAAGTACTACAAGTTCAAATTTACCTGTATATATATTTACTTCTTTTTTTTCAACAACAATTACTGGATTTTACTCTTTAGCAATTCGAATAGTACTTACACCTATGATGATTATTGCAGGTTCATCAGCTAAGGTTTATAATGAACGTCTATCCAAACGGTATGAAAATAAAGAAGATACTTATTCCTTTAGTGTGGAATTTCTTAAAAATCTTAGTTTTAAAATTCTTCCTTTTATTGTATTAATTGCTGTCTTTTCCCCTGAACTCTTTGCTTTTATTTTTGGAGAAGCGTGGAGAGAGGCAGGAACTTTTACAAGGATTTTGTCTCCATGGTTGTTTTTAAATGTGATGGTTGCTTCAATTGCATTTATTCCTAGTTTAGTAGGCAAACAAAAAAAAGCGCTTAATGTAAGTTTTGTTCAGTTGGTTTTAGTGTTAGGTGCTATGGGTATTGGGGTTGTATCTGAAAATATATACTTTACTTTACTTGGGTTTAGTATTGTTAATAGTATTGTTCTTCTTTACAATCTTGCTTGGTTTTTACAAGAATTAAAAACTTCTACATCTCAGGTTGAACGATAATGAAAATATTACTTATAGCAAATTCTAGTATTGTATTTGGGAAGGAACTAAAAGAAGTTTTGAATGAGAGACTTTTTGACACGTATCTTTTAGATTTTGAAAGTTTAGAGTTGTTCCATAAAGATGAGATAGATAAAAGTGTGAGTAAAAAGTTTGCTAGATATAAAAATATACCAAAATTACACATGTTTTTTAGAATGTATTTTATAAAGAAGTTTTTGAAAAGTACAGACTTTGATATTATAAATATACATTACAGCAGATGGATATATTTATTGATATTAAAGACTTTAGAACAGTCTAAGTTGATAATTACTTTTTACGGAAGTGATTTTTATAGAGTGAGTGATAGAATTAAAATGATACAAACAAAACTGTATGAGAAGGCAGATGCACTTAGTTTTACAAACCCTTTAACAAAAGATGCTTTTGTGGAGTATTTTAATAGCTTTGAAGAGAAAAGTTCTGTTTGTAGATTTGGTCTGAAAACTTTAGACTATATAGAAAAAAATAGAAAAATAAATAAAATAAAAATTAGAAAATCTTTAGGATATTCACAAGAAAGAATTATTGTAACCTGTGGGTATAATGCGACTTCTGCGCAACAGCATAAAAAAATTATTGATGCTCTTGTGAAAATAGATGAAGAAATATTAGAGAAGGTACAATTTATTTTTCCAATGACCTATGGCAATATGACTTATAAAGAAGAAGTTAAATTAATTCTAAAAATGAGTAGATTAAACTGTTTAGTTTTAGAAAAGTATTTATATGAGGATGATAATGCCTATGTGAAACTTGCTTCAGACATTATGATAAATGTTTTAGAAACAGATAGTTTTTCTGGAAGTATGCAGGAATTCTTATATGCACAAAATTATGTAATCACGGGAAGTTGGTTGCCTTATGACCTTTTTGATAAAGAGGGCATAATTTATTCCAAAATAGACAGTGTAGATGCATTAGGGGATAAGCTTGTTTGGCAAATAAATAATATGAATACAAACGTAAATTTAGAAAAAAATAGAGATACCATTTATAACCTTTCTTCTTGGAAAAATAATATAAATTCTTGGGTAAAGATGTATGAAAAAGTTTAAAGTCACTCACCTAACATCAGCACATCCAAGGTATGATACTCGTATCTTTATAAAAGAGTGTGTTTCATTAGCAAAAGTGGAAGAGTACAGCCTTAGTTTGATAGTCGCCGATGGCCTTGGTAATGAAGAAAAAGATGGTGTTAAAATCTTTGATGTAGGCAAGTTGAATGGTCGAATTAATAGGATATTTAAAACAACAAAAAAAGTTTTTGAAAAAGCGAAAGAACTTGATAGTGATATTTACCATTTTCATGACCCTGAGCTTATTCCTGTTGGGCTAAGATTAAAAAAACTTGGAAGAAAAGTAATTTTTGATATTCATGAAGATATTCCTAAGCAGATTAACGCAAAGTCATATATAAACCCTTTCCTTAGAGGAATACTCTCAAAACTATATGAAAGCTATGAAAACCTCACCTGTAAAAAGTTTGATTGTTTAATCGTCCCAACGCCTTTAATAAAAGATAAATTTACAAGTCTGCATTCTAATGTAGTACAAGTTACAAATTACCCTATAGTCAAAGAATTGGTTAATAGTATTCCTTGGGCAGTACGAAAAAATCATATCTGTTATATTGGCTCATTAGCTCAAGCAAGAGGGATTAAAGAACTAGTGAAATCTTTGGAACAGTCTAAAGTGATTTTAGATCTCTGTGGTGATTTTCGACCTAAATCCTTAGAAGTTGAGCTCAAAAAGACAGAGGGTTGGAAGTATGTTGACTTTCATGGTTTTATTTCTCGTAATGAAGTAAAAGAAGTCCTCTCTAGTGTTAAGATTGGTATGGTTACCCTGCATCCAACAAAAAGCTATTTAGAAGCTATTCCTGTGAAAATGTTTGAGTACATGGCGGCAGGAATTCCAATTATAGCTTCTGATTTTAAGTTATACCAAGAGCTTTTAAATGGATATGACTGTGCCTTGTTTGTTGATCCTCTTAATCCAGAGGCTATTGCAGAGGCAGTAGTACGTTTATTAGAAGATGAGAACAAAGCACAATTAATGGGTGAAAGTGGAAAAAAAGCTGTTCTAGAAAATTTTAATTGGACAGAAGAAGAGATAAAGCTTATAAATATATACAGAGGATTATTAAAGTGAATATAGTAATCTTTAACCACTACGCTTTAACTCCTCCGATGGGTGGGGGTACTCGACATTATGATTTTGCTAAAGAATTGGTGAAACGAGGGCATAAGGTTAGTATAGTGGCTTCTAGTTTTCATTATGCTTCTTATAAAGAGATGAAGGTTTATGTAAAAAGTAATTACCTTTATGAAGATATTGATGGTATTGAATTTATATGGATTAAAACACACCCCTATCGGGGTAATGGCATAAATCGTGTAATAAACATGCTAGCTTACATGCAAAAAGCTAGAAAAGTAAGGTTCATAAATAAACCAGATGTTATTATTGGCTCGTCGGTACATCTTTTCGCTGTGTATGCTGCGTACAAACAGGCGCAAGTGTTAGAATGTCCTTTTGTTATGGAAGTACGTGATATTTGGCCTCAAACCTTAATAGATATGGGTGTTTCTGCTTGGCATCCTTTTGTGATAGGTCTTGCTTATTTAGAAAAGTACCTGTATAAAAGAGCAACTAAGATAATAACCTTATTACCTGATGCGTATAAACATATAGAAAAATTTAATGTAAAGAAAGAGAATATCGTCTGGATTTCAAATGGGGTGGATCTTTCTCTATTTAAAAATATTAAAGAGCAAAAAGAGTCAGAAGAATTTTTAGTGACGTATTTGGGTTCAATGGGTCAATCAAATGTTTTAGATACATTTTTAGAAGTGGCAAAGAAATTAAATAAAAGTGATAAGAAAATAAAATTTCAGTTAATAGGAGAAGGTGCATTAAAAAAAGAACTGCAAGGTAAGTATAAACTTTCTAATGTAGAGTTCTTTGATGGAATTTCAAAAGAGAAAGTGCCTCAAGTCTTAAAGAATAGCGATCTTTTATATTTAGGATTGAAAGACTCCCCCTTATATCGATTTGGTATGAGTATGAATAAAATGTTTGATTATCTTGCTGCTGAGGTGCCTATTATATTTGCCAGTAAGATAAAAAATAGTCCTGTTGAAGAGGCTGATGCGGGAATGTGTATTTTACCTGAAGACCTGGAAGCACTAGAAGAGGCTATTGTGAAAATGTATGAGATGAGTCCTCTTGAAAGAAAACGTTTCGGTGAGGGTAATTTAAATTATATTGAAAACAACTTTTCGATACAATTTCTTACAGATAAATTAGAAAAATTATTAAATGGGTTGGTATGAACGAAAAAATAGAATATAGTTGGCAACGAGTTTCCGTGCTTATGGTGATAGCCTATCTTTTTAGCTTTGCTGTTAGAATGTACTGGATTGCCTATTTTCAAGATGAACCTAGTTTCTTTTGGAACAATGAACTTATGATAAATACAAATGATGGATATTTCTTTGCGAGTATGGCTCAGAGAATTTTAGAAGATATGCATATTTCTAATCCACGTGTTTTAGATGGTTGGCGATATGGTGTTGTTACACTTACAGTAGTTCTAACAAAGATTACGCCATTTTCTTTAGAAACAGTTATTTTGTATCTGCCTGCCATTATCTCAAGTTTAGTGATTGTCCCTATTATCTTAATTGGAAAGTTATATAAAAATCTATCCTTAGGCTTTTTTGCGGCTCTAATTGGTTCTATCGCTTGGAGTTATTATAACCGTACGATGATAGGTTATTATGATACTGACATGTTTTCTGCAATGGCACCGATGTTTATTCTGTATTTTTTACTGGCAACTATTGAAACAGAAAAAAGCTCTTATGTATTGCTTTCAGCACTTTCAATTTTAATCTATCCGTTTTTGTACGATTCAGGATTATCCTTAGTCTATGCCATGGGTATATTTTATATGCTTTACATGGTTTTCTTTCATAGACAAGATACCTTTACATATTACTCAATAATTTTAATTTCTATTGCCCTTATGGGAATACCTTGGTACCTAAAGATTCTGCTAATAATTGCAGGTTATGTACTTCTTAAACAAGATAAGTTTAAACTCAAAGCCTTAATAATCACCTCTGTAGTCGCCGTATTGTTTTTTCTTATTACAGGAAATGTCTTCTCTCTTATTTATGCCAAACTAATGGTTTATACTGTCCGTGGAACACAAGACAGTGGTCTAAAGTTTTATCAAGTTGCTCAAACGGTAAGAGAAGCAGGGCAAATCCCATTCTCGCTAATGGCAAACCGTATTTCGGGTTCTACCCTAGGTGTTATTCTTTCTTTAGTTGGGTATATCGCTTTAGTCATTCGACACAAGTCATTTATTTTAGCTCTACCTCTGATTGGGATTGGTATCTTTTCCCTTATTGGTGGCTTGAGATTTACTGTTTTTGCTGTTCCCGTAGCGGCAATTTCTGCAGTTTATATTCTTTATCTTGCAACAACACTTATCAAGGTTAAAAAATTACAATTGCCTTTACTTGCGCTTCTTGTGACTGCATTTATATATCCAAATATTACACATATTATTGAGTATAAGGTCCCTACCGTACTCACAAAAAATGAAGTAAAAATATTAGATAATCTTAAACAGATAGGTTCAGATAAAGACTACATTATCACGTGGTGGGATTATGGTTACCCACTATGGTTTTATACCAATAAAAACACATTGATAGATGGAGGTAAGCACCAAAATGACAACTATCTTGTCTCCCGAATTCTTACAACATCTTCACAAAAAGAAGCAGCCGTTCTTTCTCGTATTGCAGTAGAAACCTATGTGGTTTCTGGTTATAAAAATGTTGCAAATACTATTTTTAACAATGGGAAAGAAAATCAAGTTAATGTAGAGAATTATTTCGAAGAATTGGATGTGGATGCCTTAGCTATTCCAAAAGCAACACGTGAGGTGTTTTTATACATGCCTTATCGCATGATAGATATCTTACCAACAGTAAAAGTGTTCTCAAACATAGATTTAGCAACAGGTAAAAAAATAACGAATCCTTTCTTTTACAAGAGCAATACCATTCAACAAAATAAGGCTGTAGTTGATTTTGGTTCAGGTGTTACGTATGATCAAAATAGTGGGTACTTAAACATTGGTAATCAAAAAGTTCCTGTTTCTCAAGTGGTGACAACGGGTATCCGCTCTGATGGTAGCTTGGGGGTGACGCGTCAACATATTCATACTAATGCACCCATGGTAGTATTGATTTTACAAAACTACAACAGTGTGTTGATTTTAGACCAAGAGATGTTTAACTCTACCTATATTCAAATGTTCTTTTTAGAAAACTATGATAAAACACTTTTTGAACCTGTTGAAATGTCAGCGTATGCAAAAGTGTACAGAGTAAAGATATAGAAGTATGTACAAAACTATAATTAAACCCTTTCTTGACTTCTGTTTAGCCTTGGTCTTAATATTTAGTTTTTCTCTTTTGTTTATTTTAGTTGCTCTTTTTATCTACGTGAAAATGGGTAGACCTCTGTTTTTTAAACAAGTCCGACCAGGTAAGGATGAAAAAGAGTTTGTAATTTATAAGTTTCGTACGATGACACAAAAAAGAGATGATCACGGTGAACTGTTAAGTGATGAAAAACGTTTACAAGGTTTAGGTAAAAGTATTCGTAAGCTAAGTCTTGACGAACTCCCTCAACTTTTTAATGTACTTAAGGGTGAAATGAGTTTCATTGGTCCTCGACCTTTATTAACCGAGTACCTTCCTCTTTACACCCAAGAACAAAAAAAACGGCATGATGTTAAACCTGGAATTTCTGGTTGGGCACAAGTGAATGGACGAAATAGTATCTCATGGAAAGAGAAACTAGACTATGATATTTGGTATACTAAACATATGAGTTTTTTATTGGACATGAATATATTGCTAAAAACTATTCAAAAGGTTTTTTTACGTAAAGATATTTCAGGTAAAGAACATGCAACAAGTGAGAAGTTTAATGGACATAACTAATACTATCGCTATTTACGGCAGAAGTGGGCATGGTAAAGTACTTGCTGATATTGCTAAGGCTAAAGGTTTTACTGAAATTTTATGGATTGATGATGATCCTAAAAAAGAAGCTTTAAGTTTTTTAGAATTTTATGAGTTTTACCATGAAGTACCTGTTCTACTTGGTTTCGGTGATAACCCTACTCGCCAAAGAATGTATAACTCTTTAAAGTCTAAGGGCTTTTCTCTTCCTGCTATTGTTCATCCTTCTGCCATTGTAAGCGAAAGTGCTGAGTTAATGGATGCAAGTGTTGTAATGCCTAATGTGGTGATTAATGCAGATGCCAAAATAGCCTTAGGATGTATTATTAACACTAATGCAGTAATTGAACATGATTGTATTATTGAAGACTTTGTACATATTTCTCCAAGTGTCTCTTTAGCTGGAAATGTAAAAGTATCTAAGTTTACCCATATTGGTATTGGTGCGAACGTAATTCAGGGTATCTGTATTGGTGAAAACGTAAGGGTTGGTTCAGGTGCAGTTGTTGTTAAAGACTTAGAGTCAAATGTGACAGCAGTTGGTGTACCTGCTAAGGTTATTAGCTAATGCAAAGAATTTTTCTTTCACCTCCGCATATGAGTGGTAAAGAACAAGAGTATATTAATGAAGTGTTTGAAAGTAACTATATTGCTCCTTTAGGTGAGTTTGTAGATAGATTTGAGAAGAGTGTTTGCGATTTTACGGGAGCTAAATATGCCTTAGCAACCATTACTGCAACGGCTGCTATTCATTTAGCACTTCGTGTTTTAGGTATTGAAAAAGATGATTTAGTACTTGCCTCAAGTTTTACTTTTATTGGTTCGGTCTCTCCGATTATGTATCAAAATGCAGAGACCTATTTTATTGATTCAGATAAAGAAACTTGGAATCTAAGCCCTGCACTTTTAGAACAAGCTATCAATAAAGCTACAAAGAAACCAAAGGCTTTAATCTTAACGCATCTGTATGGTCAATGTGCAGACCTTGAAAAGATTGTTGCTATTTGTAGTGAACACAGTATTTATCTCATTGAAGATGCTGCAGAGAGTCTAGGTGCCACCTTCAAGGGTAAGCAGGCAGGAACCTTTGGGGACATTGGTGTTTACTCTTTTAACGGAAATAAAATTCTGAGTACTTCAGGTGGGGGAATGCTTGTTAGTAACAATAAAGCTTGGGTAGATAAGGCAAGTTTTTATGCAACACAAGCAAAAGAAGATGCCCCATATTATGAACATAAAGAGTTAGGGTACAACTATAAAATGAGTAATGTTCTTGCTGCCATTGGTGTAGCGCAAATGGAAGTCCTTCAAGAAAGAGTAGATAAGTGTAGAAAGATTTTTGCATGGTACAAAGAAGAGCTTAGTGATGTTACGGAGATAAATTTTATGGATGAGGTTGAAGACTCTTGTGGGAATCGATGGCTCACTACATTAATACTTTCTAAGACACTTCCAAGCAAGGTTATAAAGCATCTTCAAGATAAGAATATAGAAAGTCGTCTTTTATGGAAACCTCTGCATTTGCAAGAACTGTTTGCTGGAGTTAAGTCTGAAGTTGCTGGAACAAGTGAAACCTTATTTAAAAAAGGTTTATGTTTGCCAAGTGGAACACAGTTAAGTCATGATGAAGTAAAACAAATTTGTAGTTTTATAAAAGAAGTTCTTGTATGAGTTTACTAAAACCGACGAGTCCTAAAAGAATATTTTTCTTTCTTTTAGCAGATGCTGTGATTTCTCTATTTACATTGTTAGTTTCGTATGGTTTACGTTTTAATTTCGAAATTCCTCAATCGTTTATATCTTCATTTTTCACGATATTTTTAACCCTGTTTACACTTAAGGTAATTCTTTTTAGTCTGTTTAATATCTATATGATAGCGTGGCGATTTTTCTCTTTAGAAGATGCTAAAAAGCTTCTTTTAGCTCATCTTGTAGTCTATGGAATTTTTACTCTAATTATTCTTCAACATTATGATGAACTTTCTCCTTTTCCACGAAGTGTAATAGGGATTGACTTTGTTTTATCTCTGTTTTTAATAGGCTTTTTGCGTATCTCTAAACGTTATTACCTGGAACAAGGTGATAAATCTAAGATGAAACCAATGCTGATTATTGGTGCAAATACAAAGGCGACGCAACTCATTAAAAGTTCACTTAACGGGGAGTCTGAGTACTTTCCTTCTGCAATAGTTTCTGTATTGACAGAAGAACGTGATGCTGTGCATACTTATATCAATGGGGTAAAAGTTTATGCTTTGGATGAGTTAGAAGAACTTGTGCACAAACACAATATTGAAGTAGCAGTGTTGACTTTGGTGCTTGAACGAGATACTTTAAATCTTGTTTATGAGAAGTTACATGCTTTAGGTATTCAAGAAATACGTTATTACAATTTACTTAATGATGAAAAAGAGCAGTTTGAACCACTTTGTATCACTGACCTTTTAGCACGACATCCTAAAGATTTAGATCCCACAAAAATATCAGAATTCATTAGTAATAAAAAAGTCCTTATTACGGGAGCAGGGGGAAGCATTGGTTCTGAAATTTCTCGTCAATGTAAGAAGTTTGGAGCCAGTCAATTAATTTTAGTAGACCATGCTGAGTATAACTTGTATAAAATTAAAGAAGAACTTCCTCAAACGCAAGCAAAGATGCTTTCTGTTGTAGATAAAAAAGAGTTAGATGATATTTTTTCTGAGTATAAACCTGATATAGTCATTCATGCTGCGGCATACAAACATGTGCCTTTGTGTGAAGACAATATTAATGTGGCTTTGAAAAACAACATTCAAGGAACAATGAATGTTATTGATTTAAGTATAAAATATGAAGTTCAAAAACTTGTCATTATCTCAACAGATAAGGCAGTTAGACCAACAAATATTATGGGTGCAACAAAACGTGTTACAGAGCTATATGCTCAGAATGTAAATAGCAAAAAGACAGAGATAGTTGCTGTTCGTTTTGGAAATGTTTTAGGTTCAAGTGGCTCTGTTATTCCAAAATTCCAATACCAAATTGAACAGGGGGGACCAATTACTGTCACAGATGCAGAGATGACACGTTACTTTATGCTTATTCCTGAAGCTTGCCAACTTGTTCTTCAAGCAGCTTCTATTGCTAAAGGAAATGAGCTTTTCATTCTTGACATGGGCGAGCCTGTTAAAATTCTGGACCTTGCTAAAAAGATGATTCAAATTTACGGAAAAGAGAACGAAGTTAAAATAGAATTTACAGGGCTTCGTCCGGGTGAAAAGTTGTATGAAGAGTTAATGTTTGATGAGAGTGATACTAAAACTAAGTATGAGTCAATTTTTATAACGAAACCTACTGTTTATGACATAAAAGATTTAAAGAGTGATATTGAAGAGTTGTTTATTTCGGAAAATAAAATTATCGCCCTTCAAAAAATAGTTCCTGAATTTGAAAGACGAAAAGAAGACAGAACTTAGAGTTCTGTCTTAAGTGCGGCACCGTTAGATGCATTGCTTACAAGAAGTGCATAACGTTTTAACCATTTAGATTTAATAGTTTTCTTAATAGGTGCCCATACTTTACGACGTGCTTCAATGGTTGATTCATCAACATTAAGTTGAAGTAAATGAGCATCTACATCAAGTACAATTTCATCTCCATCTTCAATTAAAGCGATTAATCCACCTTCAGCAGCTTCTGGACTTACGTGACCAATACAAGCACCACGAGTAGCACCGGAGAAACGACCATCAGTAATAAGAGCAACACTTTCACTAAGTCCCATTCCCATGATAAGTGAAGTAGGCGCAAGCATCTCTTGCATTCCAGGTCCACCCTTTGGTCCTTCGTAGCGAATAACAACTACATTTCCTGATTTAACTTTGTGTCCCATAATTCCAGCGATTGCTGCTTGTTGAGAGTCAAAACACACAGCTGTTCCTGTGAACTGACGCATAACCTTGTCAATTCCGGCAGTTTTAACAACAGAACCCTCTTCAGCAAGATTTCCAAATAAAATTGAAAGACCACCCACTGGAGAAAATGCATTATCATTAGTATGAATAATATCTGTGTCTTTAATGTCTGCATCTTTAATACGCTCAGCTAAAGTTTCACCTGTTACTGTAAGTACATCCGTTTTGAAAACAGAGCCACGTTTACTTACTTCTTTCATTACAGCATTAACACCACCGGCGCGGTTAATGTCATCCATGTGAACAGTAGAAAGAGATGGTGATATTTTTGCGATGTGTGCAACTTGTTCACCAATGGTATTGATATCTTTTACATTAAAATCAACTTCTGCCTCTTTAGCAATTGCAAGAAGGTGAAGAACAGTATTTGAACTTCCACCCATTGCCATGTCAATTACAAATGCATTATTGATAGCATCTTTATTTAAGATGTTACGCATGTTCCATTTTTTGTCTTCAGATTTTGCCATCTCAACGATACGCTTAGCAGCAACCTTAACCATTGCAATACGTTCAGGAGTCATTGCTAAAACTGTACCATTCCCTGGAAGAGCAACACCCATTGCTTCACAAAGGGTATTCATAGAGTTAGCGGTAAACATACCTGAACATGAACCGCCTGATGGACAGGCTTCACACTCAATCTCGTAAAGCTCTTCGTCCGTCATCTTGCCTTCAGCATGTTCACCAACCGCTTCAAAAGCAGTTGCTAAATCGATTGGAGTACCATCTGCCTTATGACCCGCTTGCATTGGTCCACCTGAAACAAAGATAGTAGGTACATTAACACGTAGCGCGCCCATTAACATACCTGGAACAATCTTGTCACAGTTAGGGATACAAATTAATGCATCAAGTTGGTGTGCTTCCATAACAGTTTCAATAGAGTCAGCAATCAACTCACGTGAAGGAAGTGAATACAACATTCCTTCATGACCCATAGCGATACCATCATCAACACCAATAGTGTTAAACTCAAAAGGTACACCACCCGCTTCACGAATAGCTTCTTTTACAATACGACCATACTCTTGAAGGAAAAAGTGTCCAGGAATAATATCAATATGGCTGTTTGCTACACCAATAAATGGTTTGTTGAAGTCTTCATCTTTTAGACCTGTTGCTCTTAAAAGAGAACGGTGAGGAGTTTTATCAAATCCGCGTTTAATTGTATCACTACGCATGAAAATCCTTTTACATGTTTATTTAATTAACGTGATTATATCGAATATTAGGAGCTTTATAGGGGAAGAAATAAGCTAATTTAGAGAATTAAGAAAAGAAATTGCAGAAATTACACAAATCCTTTAAAAACTACTTTACTTTTAAGCTTCGTTTTGCTAAAATTCCCGTCCACAAACAGAAATGTATGTGCGGGAATAGCTCAGCGGTAGAGCACGACCTTGCCAAGGTCGGGGTCGCGAGTTCGAACCTCGTTTCCCGCTCCATTTTTATAATATT
>Ga0256826_1001650_pt1 | contig 13807 bp, 3 predicted proteins | sample CV79metaG_FD_185975 | JGI IMG/M metagenome (GOLD analysis project Ga0256826, IMG submission 185975) | Hydrothermal vent microbial communities from East Pacific Rise, Pacific Ocean - CV79 | ecosystem: Environmental > Aquatic > Marine > Hydrothermal vents | place: Pacific Ocean: East Pacific Rise...
TGCATTGAGAGTACAATAGCTGTTTGAGAAGCAGCCGCGGCAATGGCTTCTTGTTGTAACGCAACATTACCACTTTGCATAGATTGCTGTATGAGCATAGGAGCAGACAAGAGTACAATTCCCATAATAACCAAAGCAAAGATAAGTTCTATCATTGCAATGGCTCTTTTTGATTTACTTACCATGAAATCTTGCCGTTATGTTCAGTCTTTTGTACGGTTTCTATAAGGTTTCCCGTATCTCCTGCTCCTGTTGTTGAGGAGATGGCTTTAATATTGATAAAGTAAGAGGCTGTACCCAAAGGCATACCAATAATAGCTCTTCTATTGAACCTTAGCCAAACATCGGTATCAATTGCAATTTCTGCTCTTATTGCTGTTATTGGTTCATTTTTTAGAAGATAATGTGTATTGATTGCCTTAATTTTTCCGTTTACAAAAGGTGGGAAAACGCTCATTGGGGTTACACTAACGTCTGAATCATTAGGTGGTAGTACCACAAGGTTACTTACCTTTCCTTCTGTATTGCTATCATGATTTTTAGCTAAATACCACCCTCTGTTTGTCTTGCTACTTATGACTTCTCCTACCGTTCCCAGTTTCATTGTATCTTTACACCATGATTCATTACTATCCTGTTTCTTACAAAATATCTCTACAAAAAGAGGTGTATTTATAGATTTCTTATCCGTTGTTGGGTACTCTTTAACATAAGAAGAGACTCTTGCAAAATAAAATGTTTTTTCTTTCTTTATATTTCCTTGACCAATAGGTGTTTCATCTTTTCCTTCTACTTTAGCTTCCAAATTAGTGGTATTTAAATCCAGTGAGACAAAGTTTACTTTTATCGGGTTAGTAGGTTCTCTAAAGAGTTTTTCCATATTATAAAAAACATTAATATTGAGTGTTCCATTATTCTCATCTAAGAATTTATTTTTAATGTTTGCTATGCTAGGATTCATCATTTTAACTGAATTATTTGATTCTTTATTAAACATCACAATTTCTTGAGGGTTAAGAACTTTTCCTGTAACAGACTTTGGAGGAGCATAATTACTCATGTCAAATTGACCCTTATCGGTTAAGAATGAAAAGTCCAGATTTAAGGATACCTCAGCACTGTTATCTATACAACTTTGTGTAAAGTTACTTAACTGTCCACCATTTTTACCTTTGGCAATAATTGTACTGTTGAGTTTTACTCCCATCTCTTGAGAGAGATTCAAATTACTCATATAGAGATACTCTTTTCCACTTCCATGAATATTAGAAAGCGTTGTATTTGTCATATCAAATTGAAATGGTTGAAATTGCAGTTTTATATTATAATCGTTATCCATACTCTCTGTAGATATATTACATCCTGATTTTTCATTTCCATTTTCAGAGATAATACTACTGTCTTCTATACAATCGTTACTGTTTTTGTCTATATCACTCCATGAGTTATCAATGATTTTTAGTAGATATTTTCCAAAATTGTTATAAGTAAGAGATTCCCCTAATTGACCATTATTAAATTTATAACCATTTAATTGGCTATCATTTATATCGTTACAACTTAATTTACCATCAAATTTCAGTGTTGCATTTACATCGTTTGTATATCCTAGTGTTGTTGATTTATTTTCATCGTATGCAATAGCTTTGGCATCTATTTTATAATTATATTCGGCAACTAAAGGTAAAGCATCATTTCCACTGTAACTGTTATCTCGATAATGTACTACTTGGTGGCTGTCATCTACATCTTGAATTTCTACTTTATATCCAGCAGGTCTAATGGCAAAATGGTCACTGCTTGCTTGTGCTACTTGTGTGTAGCCTATTCTATTTTCTATACTGCTGTAGTCATCTTCATTGGCATAATCTCCATGAACTATTGTTCCATTTTCATCTTTTAAGAAAGAGACTCTAAAACTTGCATCTTTAGTGGCTCTCAATAGGGCTAAATCACTGCTATTAATAATATCCTTTCTGCTACCACTTTCTATATAGCTATATCCTCTATATAAAATATTATTAGTTGACCGATTATTGTCTATTAATTCTATTTTTAGGGTCATATTATCTATATTAATATCTCCTTCAGAAAGAAGAGAGTAATCAAAGTCTCGCCCTGTTATTTGAGTATAGAGTGAATCATCATCATTGTCTCCATTGGTTCGTACCACTTTAAACTTCATATCGTCATTTAAAATAGTACCAACAGCTCTATCTTTACCCATCATTACAAAATTACTAGGAAACATATCTGGAAAATATATCTCTACATAGAACTTTTCATCTTTTTCTACTTTTGTATCTCCATAGACAGGAACAGAGATGGTTTGGCTTCTGTTATTCGAGAAGATATTCATATTCATACCAATACCACTACTAGCTTTAAAATCGTGGTCACTATCTAAAGCATTTATCGTAATATCATTGTTGTCTCCATCAAGAATTTTATAGAAGAACATGGCAGGCATACCCATTGGCATCATTGGTAAATCTGCATCAATAGATACTTCAAATTCAAAATTGGTTATACCACTATCTCCTTCGGCTTTCGTTACATCTCCAATAGAGAGTCTTGGAAGATGAGGAGGAAGTGTAAAGTTAGCATCTGGACAGCTTGTACCATCATTATAAAAGCTTAATGTTGGAGTGGTATTTATTTTATATGAAACCCCTGTTTGAGGGTTTATATCGTACATTCCACCTTCATTAGCTATCGCAATTACTTTTCCTTTTCCATCAGAAAACATTAGGCTGATATAGGACTCTTCATCGTCATGACTATCTCCGATAGTTATAATATTACCACTCTCTATGTCTATTTTAGCAAATTTATCATTTTTATAAGCGTTATTATTTATAAGCATTGTATAAAAATAATTTCCTGTTGTATCTATAGCCATATCCCAAAAACGAACAGCAGAGGATAGGGTAATGGTTTTTATCACACTCTTTTGTGCAACATCAATCTTGTACATTTTATTATCTGTTCCACCATGACCTGTAACATAGTAGAATCCATTCCTATCAAACTCTCCTGCATAGAGTTGTGTATTTGGAAGTCCTTCAATCGTTCCTAAATTTTTAACATTGGCATTTTTATCAATTTTAAGCAGTTGATTTCCATACAGAGCATAGATAAAGTTATCTTTTATGTTATATCCAATGGCATTATATCCACCATTATCACTTGTAAATCCAGTTCCAATAGTGTGGTATACAGGGGTCATTGCATGGAAACTGTGTAACCATGTTGCTCCACTGTCCTCACTACCTGTTCCTACTTCACTTCTATTTGATAGATAGAATTTTTGACTACATTCAAATGCTTCTAAATTACCATGGATAGCTATTTTATAATCCTCTACTTCTCCATTAATGGCATTCCCTGTTGGATGTAAATTTTCCTGATTACTGTATCGGAATCTAGCATAAGTCGTTCTATCTATTGCACTACTTGGAGCTGTAACATTAAGTGTAATTAACCCATTGCTTCCATCTATATTGCTTGCTATTTGCTCTAAATTATCATCGAAATCTCCATCAGCATTCCAGTCAATCCATGCACTTAAGTAACCCTCTCCATGCGTTGTAATGGTTAGGGTTGTTGTTGCCCCTGCATCTATTGTTTTACCTTGTAGAGAACCACCATTTAGTTTGACTCCATCATCATTGCTATCTAAATCTGCATTGATTGATGGTTTTCCATTATCTTCATGCGTTACACCACTACCTAGATATATGGTCGGTTCTCCATAAGTAGGCAGAGAGTGTCTAGCTCCATCGCTCTCTAAGAGGGTAGGGTAGTTATTTGGTAAATCTCCAAAGTCAAACTTAAACTCTGCATCGGTACACATTGCTCCATCATTTAAGCTTACAATGTTGGTTGTTGAGAAGAGGACAGCTTTCGAGGAGTTGTTGCTTATATCAATTCTAAATATCTCTCCTGTACTGTTGTCATAGACATAATAGAATCCATTTGCATCAAAGAAACCTGCTCCAAAACCCCTGCTTCCTGTTAATAGGGTATCTTTTTTTGAGAGTTGATGACCATTAGATGGGTCTATTTTATAGAGATATTTGGTACTACTTCCATTATTAACAGCATAGAGCATATTATCTTTTGGATTAAATGCCCAGTCTGCTGTACCTAAATCAAAATTCAGATTAAAATCTCGTATTTTAGTTAGATAGGTTGATGAGTCGGGGTCAAGGTCAATAACCACAACTCTTCTACTGTTTCCAGTACCTTTTAGATAGAGATGACTGTTACTATCGACATCTCCAACATAAGAGGCAAATCCCTCTAACCCCTCTATCTTAATCTCTTCTGTACTCCATATTCCATTAGATAACATACCTATTTTAGCAATGGTTCCATCTTGTTTATCATAATTATAACCCCAAAAAAATCCATCTTTTTTATTAAAGCCTACGGCGTTAATATTTTGAATATTTATCGGTTCATTTTGAACAGCTGGCATATCGCCATTGGCTAGATTTAGAGCATAAACATCGGTTCTTCCTTGAAACATAAAGGCTGTGGTTATACAGCCTGTTGGCTCTATATCACATGTATTTCCTGTACTTTCTCTCTCTGTTCCATCCCAATTTTTACCACTCTCTTCGTTATTAAGAATTTCTGATACTTGGTTATTGCTTAGAGCTGTTGAGAATATTTTTACCTCATCCATTGCTCCATCAAAATAGTTGTCCACATGTATGGACGCACCAATAGTAACAGGGCTATGTAGAGCTTGGTCTATATTGCTTGCACCATTCCATGTTGCACTATTAGTATATTGTTTATCATCAATCGTTACTTCTACTACACCATTTTTATAGATTACAGCAATAAAGTGCCAACTGTTTGTATCAATATCTCCTGACTCTCCAAACTCTTTATAGGTATCTTTTGAGTTGGTATCTAGGTATAAATGCAGTGTTCCATTTTGATTAACCCCTATCTCTATATTATCATTATAGCCATCAGAAGCTTTTGCAAAAATGGTATTTTGGGTCTTGTGATTGGTTTTGGCACTGGTTAAATGCTTTGGTTTTATCCAAGTAGTAAAGCTAAATTCATTACTTGTTGTACCAAAAACATCATCAAATCCATCAATTTTAACATACTGATGGTTGGCACTTTTAAAAATGGCACTTCTATTAATTTTATGCTCTTTTTGAGTTGTTGCACCACCTACAGCTTGACCATGAAAAGCATTAGCACTGCTATCTTTTACTTCATCTTGATTTCCATTCCATATACAGGCATCAAAGGTATAGTTTGCAACGAGTTCAGGTTGAATCTCTATAGTATCATCATTTACAATAGTTGCAATAGCTATTGTATGGTTCTCATCTAGTTTGGCATGTTGAGGGTTATGAATCTCTACACTAAAGGTCTCATTATCTTCTACTTTAGTATCTCCATTAATCGTATATGAAATTACTTTCTCTTGCTCTCCCTCTGCAAAAGAGATAGAGCTACTATTACGGCTGTAATCTTCTCCTTCAAGAGCTGTAATATTATGTGGTTGAATCTGAACCATTACTCCTCCAATTGGAGCAGGCTCATTCAATACAATGGTAAAATCTAATAACTTTGTTCCACTGTTTCCTTCTGTAATATTGACATCATTTGCAATAGAGATAAAAATCTCTTTATCATCGTTGATAATAGTACCAATAGCTGTTGTATTATTTTCATTTAATATAGCATTTTGAGGATTATGTAATCGTACACTAAAGGTCTCATTGTTTTCTACTTTGGTATCTCCATGTATTTTGTAGATAACTGTTTTTTGACTCTCTCCTTGTGCAAAATGAATTGAACTGGTTACACGTGTATAATCTTCTCCTTCATTGGCTGTAATGTTTGTAGGGCTTATCTGTACATTTACGCCTCCATTTGGAGCAGGATTGTCTAGGTTAATGGTAAACGCAAGCTCTTTGTCTCCACTGTCTCCTTCTGTAATTTCTACAGAGTTAGCGATACTAACGGTAGGGTCTTCTTCACAGCCTATTCCCTCAATAGTAACGGTCACACCTGTTTTAGTTTCTGAGCCATCACTTGTTAGTTTTATGGTAACTTCTGAACCAGAAATATTAACTATTTTATTGTTGAAGTGTCCCGAACCCACATAAATTTGATTGTTATTTTCATCATAAATATAAATCCAGTCAAAATTATGCTCTGTCTCTCCATTAATAGTTATTTTAAGATTTTGAGCATCGGTTACTTTAACTGTTTTTGACATATCTAAATTATCAATATATCCATTATGTCCTGTACCTTCTATCCATGAGTCATTAGATGTTGAGTAGTTAACGGTACCACACGGAACTTCTACCTCTGACATAAGAGGTATTAAATCTTTGAGTTCAAATGAGAATTGAATTAAACGGTAGTAATTTGGATATTCATGAAGGTAACTGTAAGCAAAATCATTTTGTACTCTTGCTTGGAAAGTTGATGTGTTGTTGTAGATAACACCTGCTCTACATCCTAACTCTGTTAGTGTAGCACTGTCGTTACAATTTCCTGTTGTTTGTCCTTCTAATCTAATATTGTACTCATTATAATAGTTACCAAAATGTTTGCTAACATTTGTCTGTTCACTTAAATATACTTTAGAAGGATTTTTATAATAGACATCATCACTTTTTGTATATTGATAATAGTTTGTTCTTCTTTCATTACTACTATCTAAGTCAAAGTTAGTGATACTTAATATATCTACGTTTAGAGGAATTTGTGTATCTTTTTTTACGACAGTAACTTTAAAATCCATAGATGCAGAGGTATCACCCCAGTTCCAGTTGTTATCTCTATCTTTTATATTGAAACTAAGAACATTATTTTGAATTGTTACACATGGACCTTGAAATTCATTATCTTCTTGTATAACATCTACAATTAAATCTATATCATTTCCTTGGTAGGAGGCTAATGTTCCTAATCTATAAGATGCTGTTTGACAATCAGTACCACTCAAAAGTGTCTGTGTACCATCAAGTACAATACTAACAGCTAACGCTTTTTGGCTCAGGATAGAGGCAAAAAGTAATAATAATAAAAAAAATCTTTTAATCATAATTAAACCTTTTTATTAAAATTATACTAAGATTATAATAATATAAGGTTTAAATTATATATCTATACTAATTAAAATATTAATATTTAATTAAGTTTTAAGCTTTTACCAATCCATTTTTCCTGTCTGATTAACCTTTGGTTTCACTTTTAAAATATTTCCTGTTCTCCCTACTCCTGTCCATTGTGAGGCATTTTGGTCACTACACTGAACGACATATTGAGATGGCTCAAAGCTTAGGGCAGGGCTTGTCGTAATTTTAATGGTTGATTGAGGGCTACTACAATTATTAAATGTTTCTGTAACTAAGCCATTTTCTCCATTGGTTAGGGTTATAGGGTTAAGAGGATTCGGAATAATCGTCACAATATTGGGTGTGGCTTGTAACTTGGTTACGTTTCCATCCAGTGTAGGGTGATGTTTTGCAGACAAGTACCATCCACCTTGTTCTCTTGTTGTTCCTGTTAGGGTGGTGTTGTTAAGAATCTCTCTATTTGCACAATAGTTATTAATCGTTGTTTTACAAAATATATCCACATTTAGAGGCGTTCTGACAATAGGAGAGATATTTAAATTTACAGCTGGATAACTATTTAAATCCGATACGACTCGTGCAAAATAGAAGTTTTTTCGATTACCACTAGTGAACTCTTGCTCTCCTGTAGGAGTGTGAATGGTTGAGCTTATATTAATGGGGTCATGAGCGATGCTGTTTGCATCGGTTGAACTTACAACAACTCCATTGAAGGATACCTCAACAGGATTAATAGGTTCCGTTAAATTTTTATTCAAATTGTATCTCATATCAAGCGTCATCGTTCCATTGTTCTCATTCAAGAACTTATCACTGTTGATGCCTACAACTCTATCAATTCTACTTAATGTTTGATTTATCTCTAAGCTAGGGGTTGTACTTGTCGCATTAAAACGAATAAGCCGTGAAAAGTTTACATGTGTACCTAGGGTGGTCTTTATCTCTTGGTTTACCCCTTCTACTGAAACCGTAGTACTGTTTAAATCCAAAAGAAGATTGGTTGCCACGCAACCCGTGGTAAAGTTTGTCGTTGTGGTATTGTCTTCACTCTGTGCGATAATCTTTCCATCAAATGAAATGGCTACATCACTGTAGGTACTGTTGATTTCACTCATATAGATAAAGTTTGGGTGTCCACTACTTGGTAAGTTTCTCATCGTTAAATCAAGATTAAAATGGTCAGGATAAAATTCTAAATCAATGGGATGGATTTGGAGCTTTATATTACATCCTGATTTACTATCTCCATCAGCAGAAGTACTCGCATCGTTTACAATACAATCATTATTGGCTTTATCTATGTTTGCCCAGTTTTCATCGCTTACTTGGGTTACTTTATAGTGACCCACATTGTTGTGTTTAAAGTCTGGAATATTTTCAATCCCATCTCTATAGCGTATAGTTTGTTGAATTGGATTCTTATTGGCACAGCTACTAAGCCCTGTCATGTTAAAATCAAATGAGCTGTTATAGTCTTGATTGTAGCCAAGAGAGGGTTCTATACCACCAAATTTAGTGGCAATCATGCTTAAGTTGTACTCATATCCTGAGGCTACTCTTAGGGTTTTATCTGCATGCCGACTGTTAATTCGCTCTTGGCTTCCATCTGAAATGCTAATATAAAAACTCTCAGGACGAATAGCAAATTTATCTTGTGCCTCATCAGTTCTATTTGAATCACTTAAGCCAATTAATGTTTCAAAACAAGCTTTATAATTTGCACCACACTCTTGTTGAACAATAGCTCCATCGGCATTCGTAGCATAAGTAATTTTAAAGAGAGCCTCCTTTGTTGCAGGCAAAGCATCTAAATCAAAATTATCCAGTACAGGTATACGACTTTTTGGGTCGCTGTGTGAAAAATAATAGTATTCTGTATAGAGAGGTGGATTCATAGGCTTATTGGCATCTACAAGGTCTATTTTTACAGGGACTTTTACCAGTTGCTCTTCCTGTGTTAAATTTTCATCATAAAAAACCACATGGTAGTTAAAGTCTCGACCTACTATCTGTGTATAGAGTGCAAAATCTTTGGCATTTAGAGCCGAATTGGTTCGTTGTACATTAAATCTTCCTCGTATACCTTGACTTCCTTTTCCAAATAAAACAGCATAATCTTCAACCTCTCCATCGGTTGCACTCTCTTCAAAGTCAAGGTTTGCTGTTGATGAGTATCTAAAACGTATATAGGTTAGTTTGTTTTTTACAACGTTTTCAGGAATATTAAAATGAATGGTATGTGTTCCTGCTGTAAGAGCTTTTGCTGTAAAAATTTGGTCTCCTGCTGTAGCAAAGGAATCGTCAATTCCAAAGTCAAGCCAAGCATTTAAATAACCATCTTTTGAAACCGTGATGTTTAACTCTTGTGTACCATTGACATCAAAATATGAACCATTAATGTCTGTTCCATCAACAAACGTGATACCATCTTCATCATCAACACCATTTTTATCATCGCCATCTGCATTTAGCGTATCAAAAGGGTTTATATCGTGGTCAACTTCGTTCCCCATAAAAATACCATTTGCAATACTGTGTCTAGGGTTTCCATAGACTAAAGGAGCATCTCCATAATCGTTAAAGACCAAAGCCTCTTTCAGACAGTTAGCACCATCATTAAACGATGCTTGTTGAGAAGCCGATAAAAAAAGTTTTTCTCCTGTGTTTAAGTTGAACTCAAAAAATCCATTTCCTTTGCTGTCATTGGCAAAGAAACGACCATTTTTATCGGAAAAAGTGGAGTCAAATTGATACCCACTGTGTGGCAGACCAATCGTGGTCACAGTACTTGGATTAACGGTTAAGTCAATCTTCACAAGCTCTCCCCCATCAATAATTCCATGCAAGTATTTACCATCAGGAGTAAATGAAAAATCCAAAAGCGAAACAGCTTTATCCAGTGAAATCTCACTAACATTTTTATCTGCAAGATTGATTTTGAAAATTTTATCGTAATCTTGCCCCGGTCCTGAGACGTAATACTCTCCATCATAAATTGCACCTGCAAAGAGTTGTGTTTCTGTTAAAAAATTGGGTAGCCCTTCAATAACACCTAAACTGCTTACTTTTCCTGTACGACTTAGCTTAATTAACTCTCTTTTATAGAGTCCAAAAATATAATCTTTGGTAACATTTATCTCTCCTGAATCGGAGTAAGCAAGAGCATTATAAAGTTTAGTCTCTCCTGCATCGTCAACCACATTAAAGGCAAAAGGATTATGTGTTGTATCAATTTTGTGCAACCACATTTTTCCTGTCTCTCCTGTACCTCTTTTAATAGAACTAGAGAGATACATACTGTTGTCACAGGTAAAAGGTTCATCACTATGTGCATCATCATTGCTAATCGTAATCTCTATTTGATTATTAGGTCTGGATGCTAAAGTAGCATTGTGTGGATTTTGAAGTCTGACAAAAAAACTTTCATCAGGCTCAATATTGGTATCTCCATTGATATAAACAGAGAAGGTTTTATTCTGCTCTCCTGTATCAAAAGTAACGGTAGTTGGAACAACCAAATCAAAGTCAAAATCATCTTCTCGTGCCGTTCCATCGACGGTTAAATATTCAATACTTAATCCATCTTGCTTGGCAGGAGCATCAAGTTTTATAGTGAAATCAACACGCGTTTGGTTACTATCTTTCTCATCAAACACCAATGTAGGAGCTTCTATCGAAAATATAGATAGATTTCCATCATCATTAACAATCGTCGTTTCAATACTTTTACAACTGCTATCAACATTTAAATTCTCTGTAAAGTTATAGAGCGAAAGATAGAATATCTCATCATTCTCTACTTTAGTATCACTGTTAATCGTTACTTCAATAGAGATTTCGGTTTGATTGTTCTCTATATTGTAGTGTGTTTTTGGTACTATTTCATAATCTTGGTCGTCGCCCTCTCCATCTTCGTTATCATTGTCATTATCGTCATCATCATCGCCATCGCCATCTTTGTCGTCATCACTGTCTGCATCTTTATCATCTTCATCATCGTCCCACGTATCGTAATCAAATGATGTTTCACTCTCTACCGTTTTATCAAGGCTAAAAAAGTAGGTTAGTGTTTTTTGTCCACTGTCTCCCTCTATAATAGATTCTGTACTATTGACACAAGAGAGCGTAGGAAAAGAACCATCATCGTTTAGAATATTCCCTTTAGCTGTATGTCCATGAACCGTGATTTTATTTTCATTTTTAAACTTTAAATAAAAGGTTTCATTATTTTCTATATTGGTATCGCCGTTAATGGTTACTTCTATATCTATTGCTCGTGTGTTTTCAGGAATAGTATAAGTTGTTGTGTTAATTTCAACGTAGTCGTTATCTGAAACTTTAGCCTCATCATCTTGGGTATAGTATTCAAATGAGCTTCCTGCTACAGCATCAGCATCAAGCTCAAAATGGAAGTTAAGCGTTTTTGTACTGCTGTTCCCCTCTACAATAGAGACATCAGCTGTTGAGAAGTCAACACCAGGATAAGAGCCATCGTCATTAATGATTTCGGCTTCTGAGTCATGGTCAATAATATAATCACTCCCCGATATAACAAGTTTTACATTCTCATCGGATTCTATCTTATTATCTCCAATCGTAGGAATCATGACAATCTGTTCGGTATCGCCTGTTGTAAAGGTAACAGTACCACTCACGGCTGTGTAGTCATCTCCTGCTGTTGCAGAGGGGCTAGAGCCGTCTTGTGAGGTATAATCAACGGTAAAATCTGCTTCTCCTTCAGGGTAGGCTTTAGCTAAAAATATTCTACACTCTACGTTATTACTCTCTCCACTTTGACCCTCTTGTGCATCACTACAACTTACATCGACTTTAATAGCATCATTATCTTTAATATAGACAGTAGATGAATTATCCGTAACTGTTCCAATAGAGATAGAATCAATAATAACTTTAAAGTCTTTAGTACTCTCGGGAGTATAATCCCCTTTAATTGTTACAGGAATAAGAACTCTATCTACACCAGCATTAATATTAATAGTATCTGTAACGCTTTTATAATCACTTCCTGCCACTGCTGAATTGTCTTCGGTATGGTAGGTTAGGGTCAGTGGGGCAGGTGTATTTTGATTAAAATCGGCAACTATCTTAATGGGCTGGTCTCCATCTGTTTCACTTATAGTTTTATTGTAAAATTTATTAAGTTCCAAGGGTTGAGAATCATCTTCTTTAATATCTCCTTTAGCTGTTCCATTGCCTGCAACAGCATGTCCATTGCTATTGGTATTTATTTTAGTATAAAAATATTCATTTCCTTCATAATTAACATCATCAAGCAAATCTATTTCAATGGTTTTTGAAGTTGAGCCAGAGAGCGAAGTAAACCATACAGCTGTTAATATATTACTGGTTTTTGCTGTATAGTCCTCTCCTGCTGTAGCTGTACCATCAATCGTTGTGTAGTCAACCCTTACAGGAGACATTATAGATAAGGGAAGCTTATCAATGGTAACCGTAAACGTCATTTTTCCAGATGCTTCATTCGCAGAGGCATTTGAAATGCTTATATAGGTGGTTGCTTCATCGGCATATACAAAATGTGAAAAAGATAAAATTGAGAAAAGAAAAAGTTTTATAAATTTTTTAAACATAATAGGCTCTCTATAATTAAATTATCTATATGATAACATTTTTAAAGTTAAAATATAGATTTCTAATTTAAAATTATATTAAGCTTATGCTACTGCTTAACAAAAAAACAAAAAATATGACGACTAAACTTCTTCCTATAGTCTAACGATAAAATTAAATATCTATTTTTATTTGAGTAAAATTCGTCTGCATATACTCCAAAACCTCATCATAGACAGCTTTATCATAAAAATTAACACTGTCATTACTATCTTTTAGATGGCACTCTGCTTTCCATACACGGCTAAAGTCTAAAATATAACAGCTATTTTTTCCATAGCGTTTGGTGTTTTTAGGGTTAAGAAAAAGTATATCTTTGTCATCTATCTTCTCTATTTTATATGTTCCTGCATCACTAGAGTTGTTCTCTGTTCGTTGACGAATGGTATTGTTTTCTCCAAAAGCCAACCCATTAAGCACCGAACCCTCAAAAGTTTTACTCTGATACTCTGTTACAAATGCTTCCAAGTTATTATAAGAGCTATTGTCTACCAAATCTTTGACTTTATAAAAATTTGAAAGATAGGTTAACTTAGTCTCATAAACTTTACCCTCTATCGCGATATTTGAACCATACTCCTCTAATTTTTCTACTTTTACCTTATTTTCAGACAATAAAGTAAGCCGAAATATTTTCTGCCCATCTACACGAGCCTCTATACTGTCATTATCTTCTAAACCATAAGTAGCATCTGATAATGCTTCTCTTTTACCGTTGATAAATATCTGTTGCTCTTTGGTATCTACTTCATAATCATTGGAGTCAAAATCAAAATATTTATAAATTAGGTTACTATTTACACCATCTATCTTATTTAAATCATAGCGTTGTCTGTGGTCTACAAAATTTAGTTTAAAGCTGTAGAGTGTTTTCTCTTTGAATCTGTTTTGGGTAGATTCATTTCTATTATTTTCATCAGGAGAAGATGATGAACCTCCTCCACAGCCTATTAAAAATAATAGGCTTAAGGAAATTACTATCTTTTTATCTATATTTTTCATAATCTTTTCCTTTTATTTTCTCAAAA
>Ga0256826_1001651_pt1 | contig 13805 bp, 10 predicted proteins | sample CV79metaG_FD_185975 | JGI IMG/M metagenome (GOLD analysis project Ga0256826, IMG submission 185975) | Hydrothermal vent microbial communities from East Pacific Rise, Pacific Ocean - CV79 | ecosystem: Environmental > Aquatic > Marine > Hydrothermal vents | place: Pacific Ocean: East Pacific Rise...
TGCTTCAAACTGAGACTTTAGTTTTGCACCACTTAAAGATTTTAACTCATTGATGATTGACTTAGCTTCTGCTTCTGTTTTAACTAAAATATGACGAGCATGAACAGACTCTTTTTCATTAAATTCGCCTAGATTCTTATCGTAGTACTCTTTTAACTCTTTCTCAGAAATTTTAATACCATCAAGTTGTTTCTTCTGCCATACTTGAACAGCAAGTTCTTTTTTCATACGAGCTTCAAGTTTTTTATACTCTACTTTATAGTCATTTGATTTTAAAATACCTATTTTTTTAGCATCACTATAAACAAGTTCTTTTCCTATAAGTTGTTGAAGAACTTGCTGTCTAAATTGGGCTTGCTTTTCAGCTGGAACTTGGTTAAATCTACCTTGAGTAGCATTCATTAACTCTGCATCAACTTCTTGTTGAGTGATTGGTGTTCCATTTACTGTAACAAGAGTATTTGCAGTTGCAACAACCCCTGTTAATAAGATAGCAGATAAAAATTTTGTAGCTGAATTCATTTAGATTCCTTGTATTAATTAATAGCAGTTTAATCGCATTTAATTAATACTTATTAAACAAATGAACTTAAGCTCTTACTTTTAAGTACTTATTGAGTACTTTTTCTAATTTTTCGCGAGTTAATGGTTTTGGTAGGTAATTATCGAGGCCCTTTTCCATTAGCATCTCTCTATCACCCTCCATAACCATAGCAGTTAAAGCAACGATTGGTGTGATTTTATTTTTACCCATGCTCTCTTTTATCTCTTGAGTAGCTTCTATACCATTTTTCTCAGGCATATCAATATCCATAAAGATTATGTCATACTTATTTTTCTCACACATATCAACTGCTTCTACACCATTAGAGGCTGTAGAGACAAAGATGTCATATCCTTGAAGAAGAATTTGAATAAGTCTTTGGTTAATGATATTATCTTCAACAACAAGAGCTTTAACTTTTGACTTTATTTCCACAGATTCTGTTTGAGATTTTTTTGGTTCTATTTTATTTACAGAGTAGAGATGTTTTGCTACATTCGTAGGAAAAAGTGGTTTTTGGATAACATCATCAACTATATGAGTTAGTTTTGTTTGAAGTTTTGCATCTTTGTCAACTAGCAATATAATCGGTGTTTTCTTAGAGTATGTTCCTAATTCTAACATCCACGAAGAGTCATCTTGATTTGCAACTACATAAAGGGCATCTACACCATCATATACATTCGCATCTAACTGATTTGATTTTACAACATCTATAGCAAAAGAACGCAGGTAAATTGTTAAGAAGTTCGCTTCATCTACTTTAGTTTGATCTAGTAAAAGGACTTTAACTTTCTTCTTCGGCATCATTTTAAAGTTTTGCCCTTTTGATGCTTTAAAGTTAAGTACAAAGTTTACATATGTTCCCTCATCCTCTTTAGACTGAATTTTAAGATCTGACCCTAGTAAATTTACTAAACCATGTGATAAAGCAAGTCCAACTCCAAGTCTCTCATCTGCTTGATTTCCAGCGGTAAATGGTTCATTTATAAGTGCAATCTGCTCACTTGATATACCTTTACCATTATCACGAACACCAAAACCAATACTACAGTCACCATTTTGTTGACGTTTAAGAAGTTTAACTTCTATTATTACTTTTCCACCACGAGGTGTAAATTTTATTGCATTTTGGGTAATAGAGAACATTATTTGATTGATTTTTTTAACATCACTTAAAAGCTCTTGTGGTAGTTTAGGATCTATAAATGTTAAAACTCTAATACCTTTTTCAATACCTGCCACACAAAAGTTATATGCTAAGTTTTCCATATTTGGTAAAATATTAAAAGGTTCATTATCGAGTGCAAGTCTTCCTCCCTGAAGTTGGGACAAATCAAGAAGTGTTTCAATATTTGACATAAGATTGCGAGATGAATGACTAATCATATTTATATACTCTCGTTGGCGTTTATCTACATCTGTATGACCAAGTAGTTCTATAAATCCCAAGATTCCATTCATTGGTGTTCTAAATTCATGCCCAATATTTGCTAGAAATTTTGTTTTGAGTTTTTCAACTTCTTTTGTTTTAAGTTTTGAATTATGAAGAGAGGTAACATCTTCGAGTTCTAAAACATAGAAATTTTTATTTTTAGAAAAAGTGTGACATTTTGCATCTATCTCAATAATTTCACCTCTCCCTTTAGAGATAGTTACACGATAACCACCAGACTGATGTTTTCGAATATAGTCTAACCAACTCTTATCTGACTCAGTAAATATCTCTTCACTTTCACTTAAAAAGATATCTCTTATACTATCATTTTGACTGTTGAATTCTTCTATATTTTTAAACTTCATGCATTTAAAAAATGTTTTATTTGCTCCTATCCAGCCTTGACCTCTTAAAAAATATAACATCATTGAGTTTGAGTTATCGACTATGCTTGTAAAAAAGTCTTTATCAAGATAATCTCCAAAGTCAATTTTTTTCCCTTTAGGAGTGTTAGTACTTATCGTTTTGTTTGATGAAAATAGTGAAAATATACCCATATCTTTCCCTTTAAAATCTAATTATTTTGATTATAGCGCAAAATAGTGTAAAATCCATTTTATGAAAAAAGCCACTAAAAAAGAAATTCAAGAGATATATCAACTCTTTATAGAACGATATGATGATGCAGTTACAGAGCTTACTTATAAAAATGCATATGAGCTTGTAGTAGCTGTTGCACTCTCTGCTCAGTGTACAGATAAACGAGTAAATATCCTTACCCCACCTCTATTTGAAAAGTATCCAGGTACAAAAGAGTTAGCAGTAGCAGACTTAGATGATATCAAAAGTTTTATAAACTCATGCTCCTTTTTTAATAATAAAGCAAAAAATATTATTGCTATGGCAGCACGAGTTGAAGAGTTTTATAATGGAAAAATTCCTCTTGATGTAAAAGAGCTCCAAACACTAGCTGGTGTTGGGCAAAAAACGGCAAATGTTGTGATGATAGAGTATACAGGTGCAAACCTTATGGCAGTTGATACTCATGTTTTTCGTGTTGCACATAGACTAGGTCTGAGCGATGATAAGACTGCTATTGCAACAGAAGCAACACTTGTAAAAAAGTTTAAAAACGACCTTCATGCACTCCACCAAGGTATGGTACTTTTTGGACGCTATATATGCAAGGCAAAAAATCCTGATTGTGAGAACTGCTTTTTGACACAATTCTGTAAGACAAAAGAGACTTTTAAAGTTTAGGTATAAAAAATGCTTTATAAAATTATGATTAAAATAGCTATATTAATAACTTTAAGTGTAATATTTTCAGGATGTGTAAATAAACATGGCCTCTCTGCAAAATATTATAGTGACTGCAAAGAGTACTATGACTTGCAAGGGTACTATCACAAAAAATGTGGAGAAGATGACATCGTAACCTACAAAGAACTAGGTGATGCCTTTAAGAAAAAAGTACCTGAATCAACAAGTAATGTCTACTAAAAAATTATTTAATTGCAATAAATGTGGCAAAATTTGCCCAACGAAAAACTACTTCACAGTGTGAAAAACCTGCATTTTTTGCCATTTTAATATTTTCCTCCTCACTATAAGGAACAAGAACATTCTCTAAAGCTTCTCTCTTTTGCATTATCTCATACTCGGAGTAGCCTTGTGTCTTTTTAAAATCATAGTAACACTCTATTAAATCTTTATTTAATTTGGAATGATGACTTATAACCTTTTCACTAAAAATAAAAATACCCTCTTTTTTTAAGCTATTGGCTATTTTTTTCACCAATTCTTCACGTACAAGAGGACGGATAAACTGTAGGGTATAGTTACTTATAAAAACATCCGCTTCTTTATATTCATATTCTAATATATCGGCGTTTACTACTTCTATATCTACACCATATGCTTCACACTTTCGTCTTGCCTGAGCAAGCATTGCTTCTGAATTGTCTAGTCCAACTAAGTTGGCGTTTACTTGAAGTCCTCTATGTATATTTAGAAGTAAAGATGCTGTCGAACAGCCCAAATCATAGACTACTCCATTTTCAGTCAAATTTTTATGTGTAAAAAACTGAGTGATTCTCTGACTCTCTTTATAAAAAGGTACACTTCTCTCTAGCATGTCATCAAAAACAGCTGCTACTTCTTCATCGAACTCAAACTGTTTCTTTATCGGTTTTGTAAATACTTTATCATTCATAATAGTTCCTATAGTGTAATTTTAACAAAATTGTTATGATATAATTTAAATAACTTTGAAAATTAGTAAATACAATGGGGAAATATATGAAATTAAACATTATGCAGAAGTTATTAGTAGTTATTGCACTACCTATTATCACTCTTCTACTATTTTCGGCGAACCATATAGATGACAAATATAAGATGCTTAATACAAACACTCTAGAATTCACACACTTAAAAGCTATGCAGCAGACAAGTGCTCTTATTCACGAGCTTCAATTAGAAAGAGGAATTAGTGCAGGTTTTTTACATGTAAAAGCTACTGTAGACTTAAAAGAAAAGCTTACTGCTCAAATTAAAAAAACAGATAAAGCCATACTTTCATATAAGAACTCAATTCTGGCATTAGATAAAAATTTCCTCTCATCATCTAACTTAAAATATATAGAGGATACAAAAGATATTCTAAAAGTTTTAGGCACGATAAGAACAACGATCTCAACAAAAGAGATCCAAGAAAAAAAGGCATTTCATTACTATACATTTTTAAATAAGAATCTTATTCATATAATTATAGGCTTTGAAATTCACACTAATTCTTATGAGACAAATACTCATGTGGCAGCACTTAACCAAATGATTCAGCTTCAAGAGCTTGCAGGTCAAGAGAGAGCATTAGTTGCAGATATACTCTACTCTAAAAATATTTCTAACAAAGATATGCGCCATTTATATAACTTAATGGATGCTCAAAAAGATAAATACACACAAATAGTTTTTCTTTTACAAAACATGCACTTAAGTAAAGAACTAAAAGATATTCGTCTTATCTATAAAAATAATCTTTTTTATGAAACTAAACTCAAGATTATTGAACATGCAGAGAAGAAAGATATCCTAAATAAAGTTTTTAGAACCATTGGATATGGAGGAATGATTCATGACTTACTCCAGTACAAACAGACAAAGAATGAAGAATTTTATACCTCTTTTTTAAAGAAAAAGGTAATTTTCGACAACCAAATGTCAACATATCTCAAACATATTGATATTAACTCAAATGAGTATAAAATTGCACAGAATCTCCAAAATAGTTTTGACAAAATCACTTTTAATAGAATGATACAAGTAAATCCACTTGAAATACTTAAGCAATACAAACAGCTTGATAAAATTGAACTCTTCTTAGATCCACAAAAATGGTTTGCTATCTCTACTCAAAGGATTAATGCAATCGTCTCTATAGAAGATGAGCTTTTTTCTCAAATATACTCCTACTTAGAAACAAATATAAAAGAGATATACAACACTTTAATCTTGCAAATAATTATTACACTTCTTACAATTAGTATACTTCTAGGTGGAACTCTTTATATAACTAAAAAAATAAAATTTGCCATTAGTTCTCTAGAAAATGGAATTGATGAGTTTTTCAAGTTCCTTCGATTTGAGACAGAAGATATGCATGATATTCAAACTAAGTCAAATGATGAGATCAATGATATGGCTCAAAAAATCAATCAAAATAGACTTTTAATTCAAGAACATTCTGAAGAAGATAAAGATTTTATTAATGAAATAACACAAATTGTTACACTTATGAGAGATGGTGACTTTAGTGAACGACCGTATTTTGAGCCAAATAATCCAAACTTAAAAGAGTTAAAAACTGTTTTTGAAGAGCTTATAGAACTAATAGCAGATAAAATAAAAGACCAAACAGAAGAGTTAGAAAAAGTAAATACATCACTTGAAGATAGAGTTTATCATCAGACCATGGAGCTTGAAGAGCAGATAAAAGAGATAACACACTCAAGAGATAAAGCCATTCAAGCTGAAATAGCAAAAGATGAGTTCTTAGCAAATATGTCCCATGAGATAAGAACACCACTAAACGCCATTTTAGGTTTTGTAACCATTCTTAAAAAGCGAATCAAAGAAGAAAAATCACTTAATTATCTTAATATTATAGATACTAGTGGTAAATCACTGCTTACAATTATAAATGACATTTTAGATTTTTCTAAGATCCAAAGTGGTAAATTTGCCATTTCAAAACACTATGTTGAACCTGTTGAAGAGTTTAGTAGTGCTGTTTTACTTTTTGCATCCAAAGCTTATGAAAAACATATCATCTACTCTGTATATGTAGACCCAAAAATGCCAAGCAGCATAAATATTGATGCGACTAGAGTCAAACAAGTTTTATCCAACTTACTTAGTAATGCTATAAAATTCACACCGGAAGATGGTGAAATAAAAGTAAAAGTTGTCATAGAAAATAAACGCTTGATTATTAGTATTCAAGACAATGGGATTGGTATATCTAAAGAAAATCAAACTAAAGTATTTTCTGCCTTTGAACAAGCAGATGGTTCAACAACAAGAAAGTATGGAGGAACTGGTCTCGGTCTTTCTATATCCTCAAAACTAGTTTCACTAATGGATGGAGAACTAGACCTTGTAAGTGAAGAGAATAAGGGCTCAACATTTACACTTAATATACCTATAGACATAGAAGATGAAACACCAAGAGAGTTGATAGATAAAGATATAATCAGCAAGTATACATTTGCAATTTTAAATAACTGTGTTAGCTGTAAAGTTCAAACAAAACTTCTGAGAAAATATCTTCAAGATTTCGGGGTTGTTAATATAATAGAGTTAGATAAATTTAGCGAGGATAACTATGATATACTAATTTTTATTCCTGATGATGAATATAATGAAGAGATTACTCTCTCTTCAAAACCTTCACTTGCTCTTTTAAGAACGGCTTCTGTTAAGTTGGCAAATTTATCACATATTAAACCACTCTATGCCCCATTTGTACCTAGATTAATTGTTGAAGGGATAAATGAGCTTGGATTAAAAAGCATTAAAAATATGGCTAAAACTCAAGCAGTCATAGAGAATGATGAAGAGGATGAACAGCAGTACAATGGAAATATTTTAGTCGCAGAAGATAATAAAACGAATCAAACACTTATTAAACTCATTCTGATGGACTATGGTGTAGAACATGACATAGCTAACGATGGGGAGCAAGCAGTAGAGATGTTTAAAAAAGGTGATTACGATTTAGTCTTAATGGATGAGAATATGCCTAAACTAAATGGTATAGGTGCTATGCAACAGATAAAAGAGTATGAGAAAGAGAATGCTCTTGCCTCAACACCAGTAGTCGCTCTTACAGCTAGTGTTTTGGACACAGACAAAGAGAAATTTCTAAATGCTGGGATGGATGGTTTTGTAGGAAAACCAATAGATACAAAAGAATTAGAAAATATTTTTAACATTTACTTAGAAAAAGTATAGGAGATACAGATGGAAATAAGCACATCTACATGGATGCTAGTATTTTTTATACTATTTTTAGTAATGAGTATATGGAAGATATGGGCATTTCTACCAAACAAGCAGTTAGCAGATGATGACAAAACAGAAGATTCAGAGAATGAATTAAAAAGTTTAATGCTGAAAGTTATTAGAGAGAACAGAGGTGAAATAGATGAAAAAGAGCTTTTTTTACAGATGAGCAAAGATGAAAATTTCAACAGTGAACTCTTTTGGCGTTTTAACCTTAACCGCTTAAAACAACTACTAAATGTATACTATATGCAAAACCCTAGCACTCAAAACATTAAAGATATTTATTTAGAACAGATTCAACAGATTTAAATGTAGTTTTACTTAGATTTATATTATATAATGTGTTCAAATAATATAAATTTGGATTGCAATGCTAAAAAAGTTACTTTTTTTTGACTACCCTGTAAGAAATTTAAAGCTAATTGTAGATGGCCGATTTCTTTCTAGCTTCTCAGCAAATGGATTAGCTCCAAGTGTAATACTTTATCTTTCATATGCTTATATAGAGATAAGTACCTTGCTTTTTTGGATGTCTATTCACATCTCTTTTTTATTTACACGCCTATTTCTAAGCAGTCGACTGAACTACTTTCTTGCCTCTAAAATGCATACTCAAATAACATTTTATTTTCATCTATTAGTAATAATTGTTTTTCTAACAGGTCTCTTAAATCCATTTCTAATATGGCTAGCCCTTATAAATGGGATTCCACCTATAGACTTTATCATGCTATCTATTGTTATCGTTACATTAAGTGCTGGGTCTATTTCTACCACAGTAGGGGTATTCAAAGTTTATCTCATTTTTATTTTATTGAGTATGATTCCTCTTATTAGTATGGTTCTTTATTATGGGAGTAGTGAAATATTCTATATTTACGGAGCTATTTTAACTCTTTTTACTCTAGTTATTCTAAAAGCAGGCTATAAGCAATATCTTATTTTAGAAGAGATATCTTCATTTAAAGAGACCTTCGAAACTATTTATGAAAAATCACATGATGCCATTACTTTGATGAAAAATAATCGACTCTTTAGTTGTAATCCTGCAACAGTAAAAATGTTTCAATATGATTCAAAAGAAGAACTCCTGCATGCCCATATGCTTGAATATATGCCTATATATCAGACAGATGGTAGTTTATCTTTGAAAAAAACACTTCAACTAGCTCAAGAAACTTATAAGAATGGGTATAGCTCCTTTGAATGGCTTTTTAAACGAAAAGATGGCTCACCCCTCTGGTGTGAAATAGTTCTCACCAAAGTTATTATTGATGGGGAGATAGTGATTCATGGTTCATATAGAGATATAAGTAACAGAAAAGAGTTGGAAAAAAGACAAGTAGAATTTCAAGTTTTACTGAAAAAACAAGTAGAAAAAGAAGTAACAAAAAACAGGGAAAAAGACAGAGCACTTCTACAACAAAGCCGATTAGCCCAGATGGGTGAAATGATAAGTATGATTGCACATCAATGGAGACAACCACTCTCTGCAATCTCAGCAGCAAGTGGATCAATATCGATTAAAGCAAAAAGAGGAAAACTCGATAATGACATAGCTATAGAGTTCTCTGGAAAAATATCGCAGTATGCACAACATCTTAGTGCAACTATTGAAGATTTTAGAAACTTCTTTAAAGATAAAAAGACAAAAGAGACAACTTCACTAGAGCAATTAGTACTTAAAAGTTTAAACATAGTCACCCACTCTTTAGAAAATAAACAGATTTCCCTTATAACTGAGTTTAAGAATAAGACAGAAATTGAAACATATGCAAATGAGGTTCAGCAGGTTTTACTAAATATTATAAAAAATGCAGAAGATATACTTATTGAGAAAAGTATAGATAAACCTCAAATTTCTGTCAGTGTAAACTCAAGAACTATTAATATATCCGATAATGCAGGTGGAATAGATGAAGCGATCATTGACAAAATATTTGAACCATATTTTTCTACAAAAACTGAAAAAGATGGAACAGGACTAGGTCTTTATATGTCAAAAACAATTATTGAGCAACACTGTAAAGGAAAACTAAGTGCTACAAATACAGAGGAAGGTGCCCTTTTTACTATAGAACTTTAAACTAGTATTAATATAACCTGAAGTTAAGTATATTTTTGTTAAAATAGCTGTGATTATATGTTAAACTAGAAAAGGTTTATTATGAAATATATTTCCCTATTACTCTTACTTACAACTCTTTTATTTGCAAAAATTCCAGATGTTGTTCCTATCTCTTGGCTTCAAAATCACCATAAAGATTCAACATTAGTTATTGTTGATGTTCGTGATGCTGATACATATAAAAAAGGTCATATCAAAAATGCTGTAAATATTCCTGTTTTTGAAAAACTTTTTTATGGCAAGACTATGCTTATTCCTCCTCTTTCGAATCTACAGCAGCTTTTTAGTCATGCCGGTATTAATGATAAGAGCAAAATTCTTATTTATGGTGGAACAAACCCTATTTGGTCTGCTCGATTTTACTGGATAAGTAAAGTTTTAGGAGCTGATAATGTTGGTATACTAAAAGTCAGTTATGGAAACTGGGAAGAAAATCTATTTGAAATAGAGAAAAAAGAGTTCAAGCCTACATATCATAACTTCATACCAAATATAAATAATAGCTATTTAAAAACTAAACTTGATGTTCTGACATCTTTAAACAAAGCTTATATTATAGATGGAAGACCCTCTCAGTTTTATGTTGGCGAGAAATCTCATGCAGAAAGGTATGGACATATTTCAAAAGCAATTAATTTACCAGGAAGATTAACCTATGATGTTAATGGAGAGAACAGTACTATTAAAGATTTTGACAAACTCGAAAAAATTTATAAAGATTTAAATAAGAGTAAAGCGATCATCCTCTATTGTGAAGATGGTGCTGATGCTGCTATGAATTTTCTAGTCCTAAAAAAGCTTGGCTACAATGCTTCAGTTTATGATGGCTCATGGCTTGAGTGGGGTAACGATCTGCATTTACCAATAGAAAAAGGCCCTAGGAAAGAGTAACTATGCAGACATCAATTTATAAAGGATCCATCCAAAAAAAATTTATAAAAGCAATCTTTTTACTGATATCTTTTATAGTTTTAAGTGGTTATATCTTTTTTGTTAGCTGGTATATCTATAAACAAAAAGACGATCGGGTATACTTAGCACAAAGTATGACAAAAGTTTTGTCCCAAGATTTTATACGGCTTATACTACTTGATGATATCAGTACTGCAACAGATATAACAACTAAACTACAAGCACTTAAAAAAATCCAAAAAGTTATTTTATATAATAAACAAAAAAAGAAAATTTTTCTATACAAAACAAAATCAGAACTTTCAAATGATGAAATATTTACCACAACAACAAAAATGATTTATCATGACGAGTCATACGGTGAACTCTATTTTGAATTAAAAATTGAACCAATATTTGAAATTTTCAAAAGTGATTTTATCTATTTAATTACTTTGCTTTTTCTTTCTTTAACTATCTCATTCCTTTTGGTAAAATATTATGCTCATAAATTTACACAACCCATTCTTTACTTGGTTGACTTCTTAGAAAAAGTAGAGCTGAATGACACTCTAACTCACTACAAAATAAAAACAAAACATGATGATGAGTTTGGAAAACTTTATGAAGAGATAAATTTTTTATTTACAAAAATGATTGATTTTTTACAACAAAAACAGAAAGCAGAAGGTCAGTTAGCTATTTCAACTCAGTATGATCCTCTAACTGGTTTACTAAATCAAAATGGTTTTACAAATACATTAGCAGAACTCTTAAAAAAAGATTATATATATTTTAATATAATGTTTTACATAAAACTAACAAATTTAAAATCTATTAACCATGCTTATGGCTATAAATATGGGGACTATATTCTCAAAGAATTTGCAAGAAGTATTAGAGAAAACTTTAGTGATAGTACCCTTAGTGCACGGATGGGGATGGGTGACTTCATACTCTACTATCAAAACAAAAACACTAAAAAGAGTATTGCACTAAGCCAAGCACATATCATTGCTGATGCTCTTCTTGGTATTTTATCCAAAACATTTCATATTAAAAATACGCTTATAAAAGCTGAGGCATATATTGGTATTGATATATTTAACAATGAAAAAGACCCTTTAAAAGCTTTAAGACATACAAATATTGCCTTGGAAATTGGAAGAAAAAACAACCAAGAGATTGTTTACTTTGACAAAATAAATGAGAATGATGAAAAAAATATTTTAAATGTGTCAGAAGGATTATTAATAGCCTTAGAAGAAGATCAACTTGAACTTTTTTACCAATTGCAATACAATCAAGATAAAGAAGTTATAGGTGCGGAAGCTTTAATACGATGGAATCATCCAGAATTTGGTCTTTTAGCACCTGCTCAATTTATACCTATAGCAGAACGTACAGATTTAATTGTAAGCATTGGGGATTGGGTTTTACATGCTGCTTGTAAACAACTCAAATTATGGCAGAATGATGAAAGAACAAAAGAGTGGATTATTGCTATCAATGTCAGTGCAAAACAGTTTGACAAAGAGAATTTTATAGAGAATATCAAGAATATAATTACCCAATATAATATTGATTATACAAAACTCAAAATAGAACTTTTAGAAACACTCTTTGTAAAGGACCAAGATTTAGTTGCAAGTAAAATGAAAGAACTCAAAAATCTACATATAAATCTCTCATTAGATGATTTTGGAACAGGTTTTTCTTCCCTTCAATATCTTAAAATCTTTCCACTAGACCAGATAAAGATAGACCAATCTTTTATTATGAATATGTTTAATAATGAAAAAGATATTCAAATAATTAAATCTATTATCTACTTAGGTGCACTTTTAGAGATTAATGTCATCGCTGAAGGGGTAGAGAAGAAGGAACATTATGAAAAACTCAAAGAGATTGGCTGTAAATATTTTCAAGGATATTATTTTGCAAAACCCCAAAGCATCACACAGTTAAGCCCTAAATATTGTTAATACTATTTGTAAACACATCACTACTTGCTTCATCTTGGGCAAATATTTTCCCATTTAATCAGGAATGAAAGAAACCAGATAGCTATTAATAAATAAAAGACTGTTCAAGAGTTTTTTATTTTTTAGATTCAATTACTTGTATTTCTGGCTGTGTAAGTGAAGTTATTACCTCTTTTTGCATCTCTTTTGGTAACTGTCCACTTATAGCTAAGTCAAGTACTTTTTGTATACGTTGTTCTTGTAACTCTTTATCTTTAATCTCAAGTTCATGTCTTAATCGATTCTCTTCAAGCTTTGTTTTTAGCTCTAATTCTTGACGTTTATATCTAAACCATAATAAAATACCAATCAGTAGAGCAACTAAAAAACCAATAGCTATATAAAGGTTTAACATACTTTGTTTCACTTTTGTTTGAGTATCCAGTTTTGTAACCTCAAGTGTAGTTGTTGCAGTTTTTTGTGCTAAATCTTTTTTTGCTTCACTATCAATCTTTGCAACTTTTACTGCCTTTAATGATTCTATCTTAGCTATTTCTATTTTTGAATTTGCCTGTATTTCTGCCATCTTAACTCTATTTTCACGCTCAAGAGCATTGTCTTTAGATTTAAATGCTATAGAGTTAGGATTTACACCATTACCAATATATCCATCTTTAAGATATGGTTTAGAATTACTACTCTCTTGGCAAGCACTTAAAGCCAAAAAAGTAAAAATTGTAGTACAAATAATTATAATTTTTTTCATTGAGTTCTCATTATTAACATTTTCACTTATTATATCTTATAGATTTAATTAAAAAGCTTAGTACAAAATGATTAAATCATAGTGTAACAGAAAATTTACTTGAATTTAGATATGAGTCAAGAAGATAATTTTAAGTATATAAACTGTAATATCATAAATTATTTCATAATTTTTGTTTAAAATAGTTCTCACAAAAGGTTTCAGATGCTAACAAGTAAAAATAAATTAATCCATCCACAACACTTCAAAAATCATTCAACTAAAGAGGGGGATGACTTTTATTATAGATCATATTTAAATGCATTACAATACTATATGGATGATCCTACTGCAGATTTAGAAAATATATCCTTTGCATCAATGTTTTTATATTCTATGGGAGATGAAAATATACTGCATTCACCAGAATTAAAACGTGATGGATTTGGAGATTTAAAACTTAGTTTACCAACAGCATCTGTCAAAAAAGACATTTCCTTTTACTCAAAAAAGTTAGTATCTGC
>Ga0256826_1001652_pt1 | contig 13802 bp, 14 predicted proteins | sample CV79metaG_FD_185975 | JGI IMG/M metagenome (GOLD analysis project Ga0256826, IMG submission 185975) | Hydrothermal vent microbial communities from East Pacific Rise, Pacific Ocean - CV79 | ecosystem: Environmental > Aquatic > Marine > Hydrothermal vents | place: Pacific Ocean: East Pacific Rise...
GTAGAGAGTGTATTGGCACATGAGTATGCACATGCCCTTTTATTTGCACTTCATAAAGATAAATCGACAAACGATGGTCACTCAAAACTTTGGCAACAAACCTGCCAAAAGCTTGGGGGCAAAGAGTGCAAAAAGTATGTCAATCAACACGAAGTAATCATCTCTAAAATGCCATTTAAATAAGGAACTACTCTCATGGATTATGAATTTGAAGAAGATATAGAACCAACATGGCTTACCAAACAAAAAGAGGATGCCCTACTCGCTGAAGCAAAATATAACAATAATGAAAAAATAATCTATAAGCAAGGCGATCAAGTAGGAAATTTTTTATTTGTACGTTATAATAAAGCTAAAAACAGAGCAACCTACGAGTGCCAAGAGTGCGGACGAAAATTTACCTATAACATCTATGCTATCAAAAATAAAAAAAGATGTAAGTGGTATAAATTTCATAATAAAAAATTTAAATCTACTTTAAAAGTGGTAATTTAGCAAGTAATCTTTCACAATATTCATACTGTTCAAGACCTTCTAGCCACTCTTTTTTGATGGATTTTACTCCACTATAAGCACCAAGTACCATCCCAATTGCAATTGCTCGAGAGGCATTATCTCCTCCTACCATTGCGTTTGCAGCTATCGCTCGGTTTAGTGCATCTTCTTTATCTGCATATTTTAAGATAAAGTAAACTGCACCTGGTAAAGTTCCTTCAGTTGGACTTGCTTTTCCAACACGAATCGGTTCACCTCGACCAATGTCCCAGAGTCTCGCCATGGAAGTTATAGCTAAATCATCTGAGAACTTTTCATGATGAAGTGCAGATGATTCATCACCCTCCTCTTTTACTTTAGCAATAGCCTGAGCAACTTTTGCTTGAATAAATGAGTTCATTTTAACGGCTACATTTTCTATAGCATCAAGAGGAGTTGCACCATTTATCACCCTATAAGTCACACGTGCAAAAAACTCTCCACCAGAGAGTGCTTCCTCATTTTTGTGTGTAAACATTGCTTTTCTTGCGACTGAGACTATCTCTTCTTCTGTCTCATAATATCCATAAGCCGATACATAACGAATAGCCATTGCGTTTGAAATACCACCTAAATGCTCAACAGCTATGTTTTGTTTGACTTGTGCGTATGTCTCTTTTGTCATAGTACAAATCCAAGATCCCCAGCCATTTTCAAATCTATTCATCCAATGAGGAATAAGAGCCTGTACACTAAAATCACGTTTTGGTTCGCTAGTTGCTGCTAAATGTTCCAAAATTAAAATATTATAATCACCATAATCAGTGCTACCACCTGCTTTTTTACCTGGATGGTAATTTCGCTCGCCCCAACCTATTCCATGTGTTGCACCACCCATCTTTTCACCAGGAGACATAAACTTCTCTATAGTTTTTTGCCCATAAGCTTCATAAATTTTTTGTGCATCATACTCATAATGAGAGCCTAAACAAAGAGCATCTCCAACTATTGCACCATAAAAGGCACCTTTTATCGCGTCTTTTTTTGAAATATTATTCATAATGCAACCTAAATTTTTCAAAAAGTGTAACCAAGAGATGATTTGATAAAGGTTGCTTTTTAAGTTAAGTTTTTATTTTAAGAGTGTCAATACTTGTTATAATTACAAAAATTAAGATGAAGGTTAGATAAATGAGTTGGAAGCCAAAAACACCATATCTTACAACCGATGGTATAGTTGAGATATATAATCTCTCTGAAAAGTTGTTAGGGATTGTATTAATTCAAAGAAAGAACACTCCTCTTGGTTTAGCACTTCCTGGTGGATTTGTAGATGTCGGTGAAAGCGTTGAAGATGCAGTTGTAAGAGAGATGAAAGAGGAGATATCTCTTGATGTTGAGATAAAAGAGTTATTTGGAGTTTACTCAAATCCTACCCGTGATAAAAGATTTCATACTGCTTCAGTAGTATATATCTGTAAAGCTTATGGAACACCGATTGGTGCAGATGATGCAACAGAAGCTACAATTGTTAAACTAAAGGATCTAGAGCTTCATAAACTTGTATTTGACCATGGAAATATTTTAAAAGATTATCTCAAAAAATATCATTCTTCGACACTTCTTCTTAGCAGTTAGATTTTCAGATGACTATAATCTGTCATATATAAGGTTTATTTAGTATAATTCCACTTATCTTAACTCTCTCATTATTTATAAAAAATCAATTGGGAATATGTTGAGGATGTGTTAAAACTATGTTAGCAATACTAAAGTAAATCTAATATAGTTTTAATACAAATAGCTAAGAAGCCTTAATTATGGGCTTTACATACATAAAATATTAATATATCGGAGAGAAAATGGGTTTAGCAATCGGTCTTGTAGGACTTCCAAACGTAGGTAAATCAACAACTTTTAATGCACTAACAAAAGCACAAAATGCAGAGGCAGCCAACTACCCATTTTGTACTATTGAACCAAATAAAGCAGTCGTTCCAGTTCCTGACAAAAGACTTCATGAATTAGCAAAGATAGTAAATCCTGAAAGAATTCAGTACTCAACTTTAGATTTTGTTGATATTGCAGGTCTTGTAAAAGGTGCTTCTAAAGGCGAAGGTTTAGGAAATAAATTTTTATCAAATATTCGTGAGACAGAAGTTATTTTACATATAGTGAGATGTTTTGATGATGAAAATATTGTACACACTGAGGGAAATATTGACCCTCTTCGTGATGTTGAGATAATTGAAACTGAACTTATTTTAGCAGATGTTGAAGTTTTACAAAATAGAATAGACAGACTTAAAAAACAGGCTAAAGCTGATAAAAATGCTAAGGCTACATTAGATATGGCAGAAGAACTGATAGAATTTTTAGCTGATGGAAACATGGCAAGAAATTTCAAAGATACTGATAGTGATATTTATAAACAACTTAATCAAGAGGTTAGATTTTTAACTGACAAAGAGATTATGTATGCTGCGAATGTTGATGAAGAAGGTCTTGATGATGAAGAACCAGAGGCTACTGAAAATAAGTATGTTATAGCTTTAAAAGCGCATGCAGCAGAAAATAACTGTGAAATTGTAAAAATTTGTGCGAAAGTTGAAGAGGAATTAGTGGGACTTGAAGAGGAAGAGGCAGCAGAGTTTTTAAATGAACTTGGTATTGCCGAGTCAGGACTAGAACAAATTATTCATAAAGGTTTTGATAAACTAGGTCTAATGAGCTATTTTACTGCGGGTGTTAAAGAAGTACGTTCTTGGACAATCAAAAAAGATTCAACTGCACCAAAAGCAGCAGCTGTTATTCATAATGACTTTGAAAAAGGTTTTATCCGTGCTGAAGTTATAGCTTATGAAGATTTCGTTGCCTGTGGTGGTGAAGCTAAATCTAAAGAAGCTGGAAAAATGAGACTTGAGGGTAAAGAATATATAGTACAAGATGGTGATATTATGCACTTTAGATTTAACGTATAAGCTTATAAATAAAATTTAAAAAAGGAACTTTCAATGAAAAAAGAATTATGTTTAGTAGCACTTACAGGCTTACTATGTACTACTGCAGCTATGGCTAATGAAGAACTTGAGGGTACAAATGAAGAAAATGGAACTTTTCGTCATAAAGAAGAAAAAGTATATGTTGCTATTAAAGGCTTAGTAACAAATGGCGATACAATAAAAGATGAAGATACTACAACTAAAGGCACGAATGGAGTTGGTGTTGGAATAGACCTAGGTTATAGAACAGGCTATGGAATTAACTTTGAAGTAGATTATGCATATACAAAGTTAGATGTCACTGAAAAAACTGCCACCGAAGAGACAACAACGACTGGAGACTATCATAGTATATCATTTGATGCACTCTATGCATATCATATAAATGAACCTTTAGCAATCTTTGCAAAAGCTGGTGTAGAATATGAAATAGAAAAAATTGATAAACTTGATGTAGATAAAAGTGATACTGGATTTTTATATGGTGCTGGTGTAGAATATGAAATCAAAGAAAATATGGCGCTTATTTTCGAATATGAAAATTCCACTATAGATGGTCCAAAAGGTTACACTCTTGCAGCTGGTTTAGTTATTGGATTAAATATTTTAGACTAAAGGAAATAATTAATGGTAATTACTTATGTTGGACCAAAACCCTTAATCTCACACTCAGGTATAGGTTTTGATAAAAATAAGGAAGACAAGTATGTCTACCTCGGTATTATTATCACTTTAATTGAAGCGCTTAATCATGAGTATATTGAAGATAAAATTTATAGTTGTGATGTAAATGGTGAAAAATTAGATGATAGACAACTCAAAGAAAAACTTAAAAAATATTGTCCAAATTTAGATGAAATTGTAAACAAACAAAATCATAGCATTGAAGAAGAGATTGAGCATAATATACAAAGGGCACATGAGTCATATGCCCTCTCATCTGAAGATAAAAGAGTCTTAGAAAATAACATAAAAATTATGCGCAAGTATATGCTACAAAGATCTGTAAATAAGGCAGTTTATTATTGTGCTATTAATGTACTTGCAACATTAGTTCAAAAAGACCATATTGATTACATCAAAGTTCCATTGTCACAAAAATATATGCATGTACTTCATTCAGTTCAAGGTATATTAAAAGAAGAGAAGAGACCTATTGATACAGAGCTTGATGTTTATGAAGAGAAGGGAGAGCTATTTGCTAAACTAAAAGTAGTTAATTTAGTTTAGCGATTGTATCTCCAAATTTTACTTTATCTCCAGCTTTGAGAAGCACTTCTTCAAACATTCCTTTTTCAGAAATTATCACGATTGTCGAACCCATTTCAAAACAACCAAAATCCTCACCTTTATCAAGATATAAATCTTTAAATTCATAAACTTGTTCACCATAAACATTTGCATCTGTTTTAATTCTAGGCTCAAAACTTACTTTCATTACACCAACATTTAAAGCACTTACTAAAACCATATAAAATTTTTGACCTTTTATAGTTTCACATTGTAAAACCACTCTCTCATTCTCTATAAAAAGATTTAATCGTTTTTTTAGTGATGGAAAATTTACTGGATAAAACTTTCCTGGAATATGCACGGCCTTTAAAACTTTCATATTCATTGGAATATGATATCTATGATAATCTTTAGGCGATAAATAAAAATTGATAAACTCCCCATCATGAACACTACTCTTTTCTTCATCTGTAAAATTTTGACCTAAAAGTTCATCCGTTTTATATCTCATACCTTTAATTTGCAGGGCAAAATCACTTTGAAGATTTCCACATTCAGATACCAACGAATCACATGGAGATATAAAATCTTCTGCGTTTAATGAAAAATTTCTCTTCTCTTTTAGTTTTCTTGTAAAGAGTGCATTTAAACTTTTATATGTCTCAGGAGAGTGAAACTCACTCATATCAAGCCCCATTAATTTTACATAAGAGTTATTCACTACTATTTGAAACCAATGTGGAAACTCTTTAGAAGCAAATTTTCCAAAATTTTGTGATATTAATGATGTAATATGTCTTTTATTCAATTGATTTTCCTTTTTGCTATTTCTTCGAGTAAAACTGTTGCATAAGAGCCTTTTGGAAGCGTAAAATTCATCTCATATTGAGCTTCTACTTTATTGAATCGCCCTTCAATCTCTGTAGGATAAATCCAAGCATAACGCCTTGCGCCATCTGCGTTTATCTCATCATCATACTCTTTTTCAATAACACCTGCGTTTAGCGATGAAACTCTCACTTTCTTACCACACAACAATCCTGTTACAGAGATATTTCTTTCATCAAAACGCTTCAAATCTTCCTCTTCACCTAAAAAATCAAAAAGTTTACCATGAGGATAGTGTTCCATTATATCGCCAGTTATAAGTTTAAAAGGATGTTTTTGCGCTTTCATTTTTTGTACTTCATCATTTGGCATATTTAACAAGCTTTCTATCTCTTGGACTTTAAAACTACTTACTAGTGAATTTATTTCTAGTCTTCGTGAAAGCCATAAATTAAAAAGATGACTTTGATAGGCATTTATCAAAAGTTTTTTCACTCTAGGATTTCGTTCTCGTGCCTCACCTTTAGCCAGTTTTTCACCAAGTATATGGTTATCTCCATCATTCCCAAATCTTTGATATCCAAAAAAGTTTGGTATACCAAATTTATCTATATTTTTTAATGCTTCATCTATTTTTGCTGCTGATGTTGGATTTACTTTTTTAATTTTTATATAAAAACGGTTCCCTTTTAAATGCCCTATTCTTATCTTATTATTATGATATGTTTTGGAAACTATTTTAATGCCATCAAAATTGAAATTTTCTAAAGCTTCTTCATATTTTTTATGTATAGAGATGTATTGAAGAGTCATTGCATGTTTATCTTTTAGACCTGCATAACCTATCTCTCTATTTTTAATTCCTAAATATCTAGCAATCTGACCTACCATCTCATTTGTTGAAAGGTTTTTCTTTCTTACTTGAAGAATAAGGTGCTCACCCTCTCCTGAAAATTCATAAAGAGGTATCTCTTCGACCACAAAGTCGCGAGGTGATTGTTTAAAATGAAAATCGATACTTGCGTGAGCAAGTGAATAAAATCTATCCATATAATTGTTTTCCTAATTTTTAAAAATGATGTGCTTTACATCTATTTTGATATCTATTTCTACTAGCTTTTGCAAAAATAGTAAGTTTTGTCCTATTTTGCTCTGCACGTCTTAATATTTTTTTCTTATCTCGTGCGTCAAACGCAACCAACATTTCATACTCTTCACCACTACATCCAACCGATTTTGGTATCTTTGTAGTAAAAGTTACGCCAATATTATTTAATGATGCCATTTTACCCAAATCACTATATAAACCATCTGAGATATCCATACCAGCTTGTAAATAGTTTATACTATTTTGTACAAATTTATCTCGTAAAGTTATATTTACAAATTTGGATTTTTTATGAATAATGCCTAAATTAAATAATTTTTTTAAATCCTTTGCAGAACTACCAAGTCTTCCTGTATAAGCAAAAAGATGATTTTCTCTTACTTTTAAACGCAGTAAAGGGCGTTTTGTAGTTGAGATTATGGTGATAGTAATATCTAATTTTGTATTACTAATTGTATCTCCACCAATAATATCAATATTAAATTTATCTGCTACATATTTAAAGCCATTTGCCAACTCTCGCATATTTTCTTTGCTCATATCTTTTGGCATTGCAACACTAAGCAGCGCATATTTTGGTTGTGCATTCATAGCAACTGCATCAGAGATATTAACCATCATAGATTTTTGTGCAATTTGAAAATAATTCATCCAACTGCGTTTAAAATGCACATTTTCAAAAAAAGCATCTTTTGAGTAAACCATATTATTGATAATTGCACCATCATCACCAATATGTTTACTGTTAAATTGTGATATAAAATAATTTTCTAAATTCAATTAAACTTCTTTAAGCATATATTAATTACTGTCGATATAGAATGACAGGCAATTATAACATCATTAGGAAAACTATACTATGAAACATTCGATTAAAGACATTTTTCAAAATTTAAGTACATATTTGTTTTTTGTATTTTTTTTAGCCTTTTTAGCTTTAATGCTAATCTTAGAACAACAATTATCATTTCAAAAAACTGATATATTACAAAAACAAAAACAAATTATTTCAGAATTACTAAATGAAGATAAAAGCGATTTAGATTTAGCACTTATCCAATTCAATGCTAAAAGTACTCAATTACTGCAAAATGAAGAGCAGTTAAAAACTATTTACAAATATAATATATTTGAACAATTTGTTATTCAAAATTCTACAGAGTATATGAATGATTTAGCTAATCTATCACGCTTAATAAATAAGTTTGATAATGCAACACATCATTATTATCTTCAAAATAAAAATAAAGTATTAGAAAAAGATGCAAAACAAAATCTTGATACTGCGTTTAGTGAAATAAATCAACATATACGTTCAATGCTTTTAAAAACCATCGGATACAATCAAGCAAAATTTGAACTAGTAAAATACATAGTAATAGGTTCGTTTATACTTATTTTCCTTGCAACATTTTGGTATAGAAAAAGTCTTAATTCTATATATGAAGATATTAGTTATCTCTTTAAATTAGAAAAAAATAAGAGTGGCTATGACATATTTTCATTAGAAGCTGATGCTATTGCCTTAAGAATGAATAGAAAAAGCAATGTCTCTGACAATCCAAATTTAATTGACCCAGTAACAGGAATAAATAATTACAAAGGTTTGGCTCATTCTTACACTCATAAAAAATCTCTTAAAGACAGTAATTTTACCTCAGTCGCACTTTTAGAAATAGATAATTTTTCAAAATCAAAACGTGTTTTTCCTCAAGAAATAGCACAAGCGATGCTTAAAAAAGTAGCCTATACTATCTCTTTACATGAACAACCAGTTGATGTTATTGCACGAACAGATTACAATCAATTTACGATTATTTTATCTCGTCCTTCTAAAGAACAGGCCTTTAAAGAGATTGACCTTATCCGTGCAGGTATCAGTGAACTAAAATTCAACATACCTGAAACAGGGCCTGTAAACATTACTGTTTCAGGTGGTTTTATTGTAAAACCAAATAACACAAGTTTAGAAGAAGCCTTACGACAAGCAAAAGAAATTCTTAATTATGCAAAAAGTATTGGAAAAAATAAACTTTTACAAGTGAAAGATTTGGCACAAAAAGAGATGTAATATAAGATAATTATATGTCTCAAATTGTAACACACAGCGACTTCATACTTTCAAACTTCTCATTTAACCTAGTCTAAGACTATTCACGATATAATCAACATTATTTTTAGTTTTAAAATTGAAGGATTAGTTAATGAGTATTCCTATTTATACTTACGATGCGGTTGTAGTTGGTGCGGGTCTTGCAGGATGTGCAGCAGCAAGAGAGTTACAAACTGCAGGAAAAAAAGTTGCTGTTATTACAAAATTACACCCACTTAGAAGCCACTCAGGTGCAGCTCAAGGTGGAATAAATGCAGCATTTAGTGCTGAAGACAGTATTGAATTACATGAATTTGATACAGTAAAAGGATCTGATTACCTAGCTGATCAAGATACCGTTGAGTTTATGTGTAAAAATGCTCCTGAAACAATTCGTTGGGCTGAAAAAATGGGTGCAGTATTTAGCCGTCAAGAGAACGGTATGATTGCACAACGCCCTTTCGGTGGTCAATCTTCTCCTCGTGCATGTTATGCGAAGGATAGAACAGGTTTAACTCTTTTACAAACTATTTATGAGCAAGCTCACCGTGCTGGTGTTAAGTTCTGGGATGAGTGGTATGCTGCTGATATCATCTATAAAGATGGCAAAGTTTCAGGTGTAGTTGCGTTTAACATTCGTGATATGCAAACTGTAATTTTTAATGCAAAATCTGTTATGTTTGCTACTGGTGGTTATGCAAGAGCTTTTAAAATCAACTCTAATGCACATGCAAATACAGGTGACGGACTTTCAATAGTTGCACGTCATGGACTTCCTTTAGAAGATATGGAATTTGTACAATTTCACCCATCTGGACTCTCTGGAAATGGTGTTCTTATCTCTGAAGCGGCTCGTGGTGAGGGTGGACGTCTGTTCAACTCTGAAGGCGAACGCTTTATGGACAAATATGCTCCAAACGCTATGGAACTTGCATCTCGTGATGTTGTTTCTCGTGCAATTATCAATGAAATCAGAGAAGGACGTGGTGTTGGTCCAAGAAAAGATGCCGTATACTTAGATGTTACACATTTAGGTAAAGATCTTATTATGAATAGACTTCCTGAACTTCGTGAACTTGCTATCACATTCTTAGGTCTAGATATGATAAAAGAGCCTATTTTAATCTCTGCAACTGCTCACTACTCTATGGGTGGTATTCCAGTAAATGTTGATGGAAATGTTCGTAAAAACAATGATGAGCTAGTTGAAGGTTTTTATGCTGCAGGTGAATGTTCTTGTGTATCTGTTCATGGTGCAAACCGTCTTGGTGCAAACTCAGTTCTTGAAGCACTTCTTTTTGGTCGTTTTGTTGGTAAAACAATGGTTAAAGAGGTAGATGATATAGAATTAAGAGTTGCAAGTGAAGATGATGCCAAAACTGCATTAGAAGAGATTCAATGGTTCTTAACTAATAACGGAAGTGAAACAATTCCTGGTTTAAGAGAAGAGTTACAACAAAGTATGACTACAAATGCAGGTGCTTTTAGAACAAAAGATACTTTAGAAATTGTAATTGCTAAAGTTGATGAACTTCGTAAAAGATTTAAGAATATTCGTATAAAAGACAAATCAAAAGTATTTAATACTGAACTCCAAGAAGCGATAGAATTTGGACATATGCTTGATTATTCTAAATTTATTGTTGAGAGTGCTATTGCAAGAAATGAAAGTCGTGGAGCACACTATAGAGAAGATTTTGAAAAACGTGATGATGAAAACTTCTTAAAACACACCATGGCTTACATGGATAAAGATGGTGAGTTAAGACTTGATTATATGGATGTTGTTCTTGGTAAACATGAACTTCAAGAAAGAAAATACTAAGGAACACTTATGAGTCATAAAATTACTACACAAAATGTAAACTTCAAAGTATTTCGTTTTAATGCTGATGAAGACTACCTTCCATACTATGAAAACTATGATATGGAAGTAACTTCTGAAGAAGTTGTACTTGATATTTTAAATAGAATCAAATGGGATCATGATGGAAGTTTTTCTTATAGAAGAAGCTGTCGTCATGGTATCTGTGGAGCATGTGCTATTAAAGTAAATGGTCGTTCAACTCTTGCTTGTAAAGAGAGTATGAATGATATGATTGAACTTTTTGGCAGTGAACTAACTATTGAACCACTTAGCAAAAAACGTGCTGTCAAAGATATGATAATTGACAAGGGTGATTTTTGGGAGAAACATGATGCTATTCATCCATATCTAATTGCAAAAATTGATGAACATCCAACAATGGAATGTGCTGTTTCACCAGAAGAAGCTGAAGCAATCAATGATGCTGATTTATGTATCCAATGTGGTGCTTGTCATTATGCTTGTCCAGTAGTCGAAGTAAATGAAGATTTCTTTGGACCTGCTGCGTTTGCTGCAGCTTATCGTTTTGAAGCTGATGTTCGTGATGATGCACATAACGAACGACTTGTTGAACTTCATGAAGAGAAACAAGGTCTTTGGGACTGTGTAAAATGTTTTGAATGTGCCGAGGCTTGTCCTAAAGATGTTAATCCGATTGAAAAAATCACAGCACTTCACCAAATGCTCTTTAAAAATGGTGTAGCGACATCAAATGTAGCTACACGTCATGCAGTAGGATTTAAACACTCTATCGCTAAAAATGGTGTCCTTGATGAGGGTGGAATGGTTCTTTATTCTGAAGGAATTAAAGTAGTGAAACACATTCCATTAGCAGCGAGAATGTTTGTTAAAGGTAAAATTGTTCCACCATGGGGCATTACAAAATCAGATAACCTTGATGAGATTAAAAAGCTTGTAAAATCTTCATCAACTGTAAAGTTTTAGGGAGCAAAAAATGGAAAAATTAAGATATGCACTTTTTACTGGATGTACAGCAAAACAGAGTACACCAGAGCAATATATGTCAACTATGGCTGTTGCTGAAAAACTTGGAATTGAATTAGTAGAATTAACGGAAGCTTCTTGTTGTGGAGCTTCTCATTTACAAGATTATGATGATTTTTTATCTCTTGTTTTAAATGCAAGAAATATTGCGTATGCTGAAAAGCATGGTTTAACTATGGTTACAATTTGTAATACTTGTCAACTCAATACTGCTATGACAAAACATCGTTTAGATAATGATGAAAAGTTAAAAGCAAGAGTGAATGAAAAACTTGAGGAAGTTGGTTTACACTATGCAGGTACATCAGCGATTACTCACTTTTTATATGCGATTATTGACGATATCGGTCTTGATAAAATTGCAGAGATGGTAGTTACACCACTTAGCCAGTTTAATATTGCACCATTTTATGGTTGTCACAATATCCGTCCATCAGAACTTCAAAATGAAACTCATAAAAATCCAGAAAGTTCTTATGCACCTCGTTCACTTGATGATTTAATCATTGCTTGTGGTGGGAAAAATGTTGATTATGAAGAAAAAAACAAATGTTGTGGTTTTCACGTTGAACTTCAAGCACCTCACACTTCAGCAATTTTAGCTGGTAAAGCAGTTTCTGGTGCTATGGATGCAAATGCTGACTGGATTGTTACTCCATGTCCACTTTGTCATCTTAAACTAGATACACAAACAGACCATCTTTCAGAAGCAGTTGGTCGTGATGTAGCGCTTCCTGTTTTACATATGCAACAAATGCTAGGTTTGGCTTTAGGCTGTGATAGAACTACACTTGGTTTACAACACCACGTTGAAAAAGTAGACTTCGTTTAAAATATACACTTTTATAACTTCTAAATTTCCAAGCAATCAGCTTGGAAATAATCTCAAAACTCTCCAAAAATGGAATAAATATGTCAAACTCAATAGAAATAATCTCATGGAATGTGAATGGAATACGTGCTGTTGGCACAAAAGAAGCTCTTAAATGGATAGATGAAAGAGAGACTGACATTTTATGCCTTCAAGAGATAAAAGCACAAGAGAGTCAAATACCAAACGATTTATTTGAGAAAGAGTACAAAGAGATAGATATTAATTCAGCCACAAAAAAAGGCTATAGCGGAACTGCCACTTTTAGTGTATTGGAGAGTGATTTTACATCAACAGCAAACCATATCGATACAATGAATGAAGGCAGAATTGTTGAAACTCATTATGATGACATTGTGCTGTTTAACATTTACTTTCCAAATGGGCAAAAAGATGATGACAGATTAGCTTACAAAATGAAATTTTATGATGACTTATTAGAGTATTGCCAAAAACTTCGTGAAGATGGTAAAAGTATCATTATTTGTGGTGATGTAAATACTGCACATAAAGAGATAGACCTTAAAAATCCAAAAGCAAATTCTAAAACATCTGGATTTTTACCTATTGAAAGAAAATGGATAGATAAACTACTTGAGCATGGTTATATTGATACTTTTCGTTATGTAAATGGAGATGAAGTAGATAGATATAGCTGGTGGTCTTATCGCTCTGGGGCTCGCCTTAAAAATGTTGGTTGGAGAATCGATTACTTTTTTATAAGTGAAGATTTATGTGAGAACCTTGAAGATGCCTTCATCTTAGATTACATAACAGGCTCTGACCACTGCCCTGTTGGAATTCGGCTCTCTATTTAATTATTTTATTTAAGAGCCGTTTTTACCATCATTCTTCGAAGGTAAGCTATCTTACTTTGTAATGGTAAATCTTTTGGACATACATCTTCACATCCAAGAAGTGTCATACATCCAAAAACACCATCTTCATCCCCTACTAATTCATAGTACTCTTCATCACTGCGTTTATCACGGGGGTCTAGATGATATCTTGCTATTTTATTGAGTCCAACTGCACCAACAAAATCTGGATTCATCTGAATAGTTCCACATCCAGCGACACAACAACCACACTCTATACAGCGGTCAAGTTCATAAATCTCATCTGCTAAGGCTGGTTCCATTCGCTCTTCTAGTTTATCAACTTCTAGCTCATTCTCTTTATCATGTATCCAACTCTCAAGTCTACCATTAAGTCCACGCATCCATTTTCCAGTATAAATAGACAAATCACCAATAAGTTCAAAAAGTGGAAGTGGTGCTAAAGTAATGTTTTTATCAAGTTTTTTAGTAAGAGTTCGACAC
>Ga0256826_1001653_pt1 | contig 13785 bp, 13 predicted proteins | sample CV79metaG_FD_185975 | JGI IMG/M metagenome (GOLD analysis project Ga0256826, IMG submission 185975) | Hydrothermal vent microbial communities from East Pacific Rise, Pacific Ocean - CV79 | ecosystem: Environmental > Aquatic > Marine > Hydrothermal vents | place: Pacific Ocean: East Pacific Rise...
AAAATTTTAGTTACAGGTGGAGCAGGATACATTGGTTCTCATACAGTTGTTCTGTTAATTGAATCAGGATATGAAGTAGTTATATTTGATAATTTTTGTAATGCATCTAAAGAGAGTATTTCTCGTGTAGAAAAATTAGTTAATCAAAATATTACAGTGATTGAAGGTGATATTCGTAACCGAGATGATCTACAAAAAGTGTTTGATATGCATACAATAGATGCTGTCATTCATTTTGCAGGATTAAAAGCTGTAGGTGAGTCAGTAGAACTACCTTTGAAATATTATGACAATAATGTCAATGGCTCAGCAGTTCTTTGTGAAGTTATGGCAAAGAATGGATGTAAATCTATTATCTTTTCCTCATCTGCAACAGTATATGGTGACCCACATACTACACCAATCTTAGAAAGTTTTCCTCTTTCTGCTACCAATCCTTATGGTCGTTCAAAACTTATGGTTGAAGAGATTCTAAGAGATGTATATGTCTCAGATAATGAGTGGAAAATAGTTCTTCTTCGCTATTTTAATCCAGTAGGTGCACATGAGTCAGGCACAATTGGTGAAGACCCAAATGGCATACCTAACAATCTTATGCCTTTTATTGCTCAAGTAGCTGTAGGAAAAAGAGAGTATCTTTCTGTATTTGGAAATGATTATGACACAATAGATGGCACAGGTGTTAGAGACTATATTCATGTAGTAGATTTAGCACAAGGTCATGTGAATGCCTTAGATAGAATTAAAAACTTTAATGACGTAATGACAATAAATCTTGGAACAGGAAATGGTTACTCTGTTTTAGAGATGGTAAAAGCCTTTGAAAAAGCATCAGGTAAAAAAGTACCCTATAAAATAGCTCCAAGACGCCCAGGAGATATCGCTAGTTGTTTTGCTGACCCTTCGTATGCAAAAGAAATTTTAGGTTGGAAAGCAAAAAAAGGTATTGACGAAATGTGTGAAGATGGATGGAGATGGCAGAGAAATAATCCTAATGGGTATATTAAAATAATCTTATAGAAGATTGTGATTTTTAAAGTCAATATCTAAAGATAAATGATAAAATATAAATTAATAAGTCAATAAAATAATTTTAAACAAAATATAATGTGATATATTATATACTTGATTTTAGTATAAAGAAAGGAACTTTTTAAATTTTGAATAATAAGAGTTTAATTATTTTGGGTGAACAGCATACTTTTACAGAGTTAGAGTTGAGGACTCTTGAAAAAAAGTTTAATTCTTTTTTATTTATAAAATATAGAGAAGAAGATACAAAAAATGTTATTGCTCAACTTTCTTCTTTCTCTAAAAAGAAAGAAGGAGCATTAATTGTTCTTAATACAAAAGCTTCGGTTCCAAATACACTTTTAGTTTATCTTTCAAAAAGAGAAGAAAAAAATATAGAGTATTTAACTATTAAAAGTTTTATGTCTCAATATTTAAAAAAATGTTATATTCCAGCAGAATTGAGAGACATTAGTTTCTTGGAAGAAATTAAACCTTTTGGTAAATTTGAAAAAATCTTAAAAGTTATGATTGATTATATTTTTGCTATAATATTATTGGTTTTAACATCTCCATTTATACTTTATTCAGTTTATAAAATAAAAAAAGAGTCTCCAGGTTCTATATTTTTTAAGCAAGATAGAGTTGGTATAAATGGTGAAATATTTACTTGTTATAAATTTAGGTCGATGCATGAAAATTCGCATCATGACCCTTATACAAGAGAAGATGATAGCAGAATTTTCCCTTGGGGTAATATTATGAGAAAAACACGTATTGATGAGATTCCTCAATTAATTAATATTTTTAAAGGTGAAATGCATCTTATTGGACCTAGAGCAGAGTGGAATATTTTAGTAGAAAATTATGAAAAAGAGATTCCATACTATCATGAAAGACATCTTGTAAAGCCAGGTATTACAGGTTGGGCACAAGTAAATTATCCTTATGGGGTAAATAGTGAAGATACAAAACAAAAATTAATGTATGATTTATATTATATTAAAAATTGGAGTTTATGGTTAGAGGCTAGGACAGTATGGAAGACTATTAAAGTTATTTTAGGTAGAAAAGGAATTTAATGATAGAAAAAAGAAATTATAAAATAGCAATAGTAGGTACAGGATATGTAGGTATATCAAATGGGATACTATTATCTCAACATAATAAAGTTGTGGCTCTTGATGTTGTTAAAGAGAAAGTAGATATGCTTAATTCTAAAGTTTCTCCTATAGAGGATAAAGAGATATCTGAATATTTAGCTACAAAAGATTTAAATTTTAAAGCAACTTTAGATAAGAATGAAGCATATCAAGGTGCTGATTTTATTATTGTGGCAACTCCAACAAATTATGATGAAGAGACAAATTATTTCGATACAAGTCTAGTAGAGGTAGTTATTAAAGATATTTTAAAAATTAATCCTACAGCAATTATTGTTATTAAGTCAACAGTCCCAGTTGGTTATACAAAATCCATAAATAAAGAATTCAATACTTCAAATATTATTTTTTCTCCGGAATTTTTACGTGAGGGGAAAGCTCTATTTGACAATTTATATCCAAGTAGGATTATTGTTGGAGAACAAAGTGAAAGAGCAAAAGTTTTTGCAAAGCTTTTAGCTGAGGGTGCTATAAAAAAAGAGATAGAGATACTTTTTACAGACTCAACAGAAGCAGAAGCTATTAAACTATTCTCAAATACTTATCTTGCCATGCGTGTAGCATATTTTAATGAGTTAGACTCTTATGCTCAATCTCATGGGCTTAATTCAGAACAAATCATTAATGGAGTTGGCTTAGATCCTAGAATTGGAACTCACTATAATAACCCTAGTTTTGGTTATGGTGGTTACTGTTTACCAAAAGATACTAAACAGTTAAGAGCAAATTATAAAGATATACCGAGTAATATTATAGGAGCGATTGTAGATAGTAATACTACAAGAAAAGATTTTATTGCAAATAGTATTATTGAAAAAAATCCTAAAGTTGTTGGTATATATAGATTGGTAATGAAAAGTGGTTCTGATAATTTTAGAAGTTCGGCTATTCAAGGTATTATGAAAAGAATTAAGGCAAAAGGCATAGAAGTAGTTATCTATGAACCTGTAATGAAAGAAAATGAATTTTTTAATTCAAAAGTAATAAAAAACTTAGATGAGTTTAAAACTATATCGGATGTAATTGTAGCCAATAGGTTTGAAAATATATTAGAAGATGTACGAAAAAAAGTATATACACGTGATATATTTAATAGTGATAGTTGAAAAAATAAAGGATAATAAATGAAAGGCATAATATTAGCAGGAGGAAGTGGAACAAGACTCTATCCTATAACAAAAGGTGTAAGTAAACAGTTAGTTCCAATATATGATAAGCCGATGATTTACTATCCACTATCTGTTTTGATGTTAGCAGGTATTACAGAAGTTCTTGTTATATCTACTCCTGATGATTTATCACGTTTTGAACAACTTTTAGGTGATGGAAAAGATATTGGAATGGAGTTTTCTTATGTTGTGCAACCTAATCCAGATGGATTGGCACAAGCTTTTATTTTAGGAGAAGAGTTTATTGGTGGTGATGATGTCTGTTTAGTCCTTGGAGATAATATTTTTTATGGAGATGGATTGGTTAACTTGTTACAAAAATCTGTTATTCAGGCTAAAGAGAAAAATGATGCAACAGTATTTGGTTATTATGTAAAAGATCCTGAACGTTATGGTGTGGCAGAGTTTGATGATAGTGGAAGAGTTATATCTATTGAAGAGAAACCTACTAATCCAAAATCAAACTATGCTGTAGTGGGACTCTACTTTTATCCTAATGATGTCATTGAAAAAGCAAAAAGAGTAAAGCCAAGTGATAGAGGAGAGTTAGAGATAACAACCCTTAATCAGGATTATCTACATGATAAACGGCTAAAAGTTGAGTTGATGGGGCGTGGTTATGCATGGCTTGATACAGGAACTCATGAATCTTTATTAGAGGCATCACAGTTTATTCAAACTATTGAAAATAGACAGAGTTTAAAAGTAGCTTGTATAGAGGAGATAGCTTATGAGATGGGGTATATCTCTAAAGAGGAGCTTTTAGTTTTGGCAGAACCACTCAAAAAAAATCAGTATGGTCAGTATTTAATACGCAGAGCATTAGAGAAACAAGGAGTAATCCGATGAATTTTATAAGAACAGAGATAGAAGATGTTGTAATTATTGAACCAAAAATTCATGGAGATGATAGAGGATATTTTGTAGAGACCTTTCGAGAAGATAAATTAGAAGAATTTTTGGGTTATAAGATTAATTTTTGTCAAGATAATGAGTCTAAAAGCTCAAAAGGTGTTCTTAGAGGGCTTCACTATCAACTACCTCCTTTTGCTCAAACTAAGTTAGTTCGTGTGATTCAAGGTATAGTTTTAGATGTGGCTGTTGATATTAGAAAAGGTAGTCCAACTTTTGGAAAACATATCTCTGTAGAGTTAAGTTCAGAAAACAAGAAACAACTACTTGTTCCTAGAGGTTTTGCACATGCATTTGTAGTTTTAGAAGATAATACAGTTTTTGCCTATAAAGTAGACAACTACTATAGCCCCGAGTGTGATAGAGGTATACTCTTTAGTGATACAGCTTTAAATATTGATTGGATTTTAAATATTGATGAACTTAATTTATCAGCAAAAGACAAAGTACAGCCAAAATTAGCTGAAACTAATGACCTGTTTGAGTATGGAGTGAATCTATATGAGTAGAGTTTTGGTAACAGGGAGTAATGGACAGGTTGGTTCTGAGATTCGACTATTATCCTCTAGCTATAGTGATACTTTTCTTTTTACAGATAAAGAAAAATTAGATATTACAAATATATCAGATATAGAGAGTTTTATAGATAAGAACCAAATTGATATTATTATTAATTGTGGAGCATATACTGCTGTAGATAGAGCCGAAGAGGATGAAGTATTAGCTGATAATGTTAACCATTTGGCTGTGAAATATTTGGCAAAAATCTCTAAAAAGAAAAATATAAAGTTGATTCATATCTCAACAGATTATGTTTTTGATGGAAGAAATTTTAGACCCTATATAGAGACTGATGATGCAAACCCTAATAGTGTTTATGGTTCAACAAAACTAGCAGGAGAAAAAGCCCTAGAGGAGATAAATCCAAAAAATACGATTATTATAAGAACCTCTTGGGTCTATTCAAGTTTTGGAGCAAACTTTGTAAAGACAATGCTTCGATTAGGTCAAGAGAGAGACTCTTTGGGTGTAATATTTGACCAAGTTGGTACACCAACCTATGCAAGAGATTTGGCTAGAGCTATTTTAGATATTTTACCAGAAATAGAGAATGAAAAAATAGAGATTTATAACTATTCAAACGAAGGAGTTCTCTCTTGGTATGATTTTGCTAAAGAGATTATGCAAATGGCAAAATTGGAGTGTGAAATTAACCCTATTGAGACAAAAGAGTACCCTACACCTGCAATACGTCCACACTACTCATTATTAAATAAAGCAAAAATAAAAAAGCATTTTAATATTACAATTCCATTTTGGAAAGATAGCCTAGATGAGTGTTTAAAAGTAATGGGAGCAAGAAAATGAGAGATAAAAAGAGAATGAAGAGTATATTAGTTACAGGCTGTGCAGGTTTTATTGGTTCAAATTTTATACCATATTTTTTAGAAAAGTATCAAAATTATAATATAATAAATTTAGATTTATTGACATATGCAGGAGATTTAGAGAACTTAAAAGAGGTGGATAGTAATCCAAGATACACCTTTATTAAAGGCAATATATGTAATCGAGAGTTAGTAGAGTTTATTTTTAATACTTATGATATTCAAGGGGTTATTCATTTTGCTGCCGAGAGTCATGTTGATAACTCTATTAAAAATCCAGGTATTTTTATAGAAACAAATGTCAATGGTACATTTACACTTTTAGATGTTGCTTATAAATATTGGATGGATAAGCCTTTTGAGTATAAAGAAGCACATAATGGGTGCAGATTTCATCATATCTCAACTGATGAAGTTTATGGAACACTAAATGAGACAGATTTATTTACAGAAGAGACACCTTACGCACCAAATTCTCCATACTCTGCATCAAAAGCATCAAGTGATATGATTGTAAGGAGCTATCAAGAGACTTATGGTTTAAATACTGTTATAACAAACTGCTCTAATAACTATGGACCAAAACAGCATAATGAGAAGTTGATACCTACTATTATACGAAAAGCATTGAAAAAAGAGCTAATTCCAATTTATGGAGATGGTGAAAATATTAGAGATTGGCTATATGTACTTGACCATTGTAAAGGGATTGATTTTGTCTATCATGTAGGTAAAGAGGCAAATGTTTATAATATTGGTGGACGAAATGAGAGAACCAATCTGCAAATAGTAGATACTATTTGTGGTATACTTGATAAAAAAGTACCAACTGAAAAATCTTATAAAGAGTTAATTACCTTTGTAGAAGATAGAGCAGGGCATGATAGACGATATGCTATTGATGCTACTAAGCTTGAGAATGAGCTTGGGTGGTTGGCTGATGAGGATTTTGAGAGTGGAATTGTTAAAACTATAGAATGGTACCTAGTGAAATATAATAAGATATGTGAAGTAAAATAATATGAAGTTTCATTTCCTAAATGTTAAAAATGCTGATTGTAATACTCTTGAGTCTAGTTCGAGAAATACAACAGTAGTTGATATAACAAAGAGGAAAGAATATGAAAAAATCTTACTTACAGCTAAAATAGCAGTATTAGGTAACTTTAATCAAAAATCACATTTCAGAAATTCTGTTTATTATTTAAATAATTTAGGAAAAGATATAATTGAAAGTATGAGAGATGATAAATAGTTTATACATTATAATTATTATGTTTATATCCATTTTAGCATTGATACCATTAGTGTCTTACATTAATGAAAATAAAATTATAATTTTAAATAACAGAAATAGAATTAATAATATAGATGGCTTAAGAGGATATTTAGCTATAGGAGTTTTTGTCCATCATTTTATGATTACATATTATTGGCACAGAATTGGTCATTGGGTTTCTCTTTCACAAAATTTTATCAACAATTTAGGACAAATATCAGTTGTATTGTTTTTTATGATTACTGGCTATCTATTTTTTTCTAAAATAATGAGAAGTAAATTTAATATAAAATCATTTTTTATAAAACGATTTTTTAGATTAGCACCATTATATTATTTTATAATATTTTTAATGTTATTAGTGATATTTTCTCAACAAAAATTTGTATTATATGAAGATTATGGTTTATTAAGTAAGCATATTGCTAAGTGGCTATTATTTTTACAAGCAGATATAAACAATTATAGCAATACAGTGCATATCAATATTACAAAAATAACAGCAGGTGTTACTTGGACATTGATATATGAGTGGATATTTTATATTAGTTTACCAATATTATTTATAGGTTTAAAAAAATCAAAAATATTATTTTATATAATATGTTGTTTGGTATTGTATTATGCAATATATCCAGTTAATATAAATCTTTATTACTTTACATTAAATAGTTTATTTTTAGTATTGTTTTTCTTTGGATTTATTTTTGTTCAAATGGAACATGTAAAAGATAAAATTAACTTTGATAATAATATTATAAGTTTTATAAATATAGCTACCTTGTTATTTATTACGTTGTTTTTTGAAACCTCTTACGGTGTAACTCAATTTGTATTGTTGGGAGGGGTATTTAGTATGATTGTTTTAGGTAATTCTTTATTCGGTATTTTAAAATTGAATTTTTCTAGAATATTAGGTGAAATAAGTTATAGTATTTATCTACTGCATGGTATTGTATTATTTATTATATATAAGTTATTATTGAATGTAAAATTAGAAATATATCATATGCCTATAGTTTTGTTTGTAGTGATTTTATTTTCACTATGGACATATAAGTTTATAGAAAAACCAATGATTCAGTTAGGAAGAAAGTACAGATGAAAATATCTTTTACCGTTATCATGATATATGCTATATGTGGTTTTTTATATTACCCGAGTTTATACTCTTTTGTTGCATTATTATTTGTATTTTTATCCACTATACCTATACTTTTAATAGGATTAAAAGAAATCGAGAATAAAAAAAACTTTTCTAAGTTAAATGCTTTAATATTTTTTATAGTTTTAGCAGTCGGAATATTAAATTTAAACGTAATCGCACATAGTACTGGTTATGAATTTAGTGATATTTTTTCTTTAAATGGGGTTGGAGCTATTGCAACAAAATCAACACTTATAAGATATGAAATAGATACAACTGCAAATAGTGGAAGTCCTATACTTTTAGCTATATCATTATGGTTAATTTTTCGCACAGCTCTTTCAAGAGAAAATTCTAGTAAGTTTAGTATATTTTTAGCTTTTTTGCCAATTATATTTTATACAGTTTTAACTACTGAAAAGTGGCCAACGTTTTTAGCGGGAGTTTTTTATTTTGCTGGAGTTTTTTCATCATCAAGTTATCGAGAAAGTATAAGTATAATGAAAGGAAAGTTGATTTATACTCTTCTAATAGTTGCAATTATGGTTTTATCATTAATTCTTAGAGGTGATGATTCTTCTGTATTTAGTTTAGTTCATAAATTGCTTCATTATGTATTTTCTTCTTACTACGGATTAGGTTATTGGATTATAGAGAAGTATCAAAATGTTTCCATGACCTTTGGTTCTTTAACATTTATCGGTCCATTGAGTTATTTTACTGATATTCAAAGAGAAGCAGGAGTTTATAGTAACAGTTATTATGTTTACGATATGGTATCAAATATATATACAGCTTTTAGATATGTTATTCAAGATTTTAGTTTAATAGGTCCTTTGTTAATTAACACACTATTAGCACTTATTTATACTTTAAGTTTGAAGTATAAATTTTTAAAAATATCTAACTCTGTTAGAATACTTGTAATATTTATAGGATTATTATCATTGAATACAACTCCATTTGTTCATAACTCGGTATTCCTAGCAATTTTATTAGCTATATTATCTGTGACTATGCCTAGAATGAAATTTAAAAAAAGGAAAAAAATTGAATAAATTAGAATCAATAATATATGATTTTGTAAAGGATAATCCTGCACTAAAACAAAAAATAGTTGATATATATCAAGGTATTTTAGGATTAGTACCTCAAAAATCTATAGAAACAGATTATGATTATATAGAAAGAGAAGGGTGTTTTTATGGTTTTCATGATAAAAGTCCATTCTCTAGCGATGGATCTAAATTATTATCTCATAAAGTTTTAGTTGATTACAAGAGTCTGCAAGGTGGAGAAGAAATAGAGATTGGTTATTTTGAAGGTAATGACTGGAAAGAGTATATTTCTTTAGGTAAAACATTAGGATGGAATTGGCAGTTGGCATCAATGCTTCAGTGGTTTGGAGACTGTAGTGATAAAATTATATATAATGAACTAGAAGATGGGCATTCTATATCAATTATTAAAGATTTATCTGGAAATTTTATTAAAAAGTTTAATTTCCCCATTGTTCATATTTCACCAGATCAAAAATATGCCTCTAGTTATAATTATTTTAGAGCAGAAAAAGCAATGCCTGGTTATGGAGTTATAACAGAGAAGCCTTATTTAAATACGAATGAAACAGATTTTTTTAGGGTGTATAAGTGTGATGATCAAAGTATAGCTTTTGAAATCTCATTAGCAGAAGCTATAAAAATCAATCATCATCCTTCTATGGACGGAGCATTTCACTTTTTTCACCATTCATTATTTAATCCCTTAAGTAACAGATTATTTTTTTTACATAGATGGGTAGATAATACAAGCCGTAGATGGACAAGAATGTTTTCAGTTAATCCAGATGGAACTGGTTTATATCTATTCCCCATGGATGAAATGGTATCTCATATAACATGGGCTTCAGAAAATGAAATTTTTGCATATTTACGATATCCAAATCAAGGAGATGGTTATTATTTAGTTGAAGACAAAACAGGTAAAGAGAAAAGGTTTTTTCAAAATATTTTTAATTCTGATGGACATCCAACTATGGATAAACGTAGAAACATTGTTATAACTGACACTTATCCAGATAGGTTTAGAAACCAATTCCTAGTGCTTTGTAAAACTGATAAAGAAGAAAGAATTAATCTGTGTAAAACTCATTTACCATCACTATTTAAATATGATTTACAAGTGGATTTACATCCAAGACTACATCCTTTCTTAAACATAGCTTGTGTGGATGCTGCATTTAAAGGAAAACACTCTTTGATAATATTGGATTTTACAGAGGCTTTAAAATGAAAATAATGATTTTTACTGTCAATTATAATGCTGATGAAAAATTATTTAATTTTATTGAATCAGTAAAACAAGCACAAAAACAGGTAGATATCGAGATTATTATAAATGTTTTAGATAATTCTCAAAAAGTAGATAAAGATATAGAAGAATTAAAGGGAAAATTAAAATCTTTATATGATAATATATCAATCTTTTCTGATGGAACAAATAGTGGATATTTTGGAGGTATAAAACAAGCTCAAATTTTGTTAGATAATTCATATGATAGCTTTATATATTGTAACCCTGACATTCTTTTAGATAACTTCTTTTTTATGGAATTAGAAAAATTATTTTTAATTAGAAAATGCATCATTGCTCCTTCGATTTTGTCAAAGGAAGATGGATTTGATCAAAATCCTAAATATATGCAAAGGCTTCCAGAATCAAAATTAATTCGTTTAAAATATATATATAGCAATATGATTACATACTGTTTATTTCAATTTTTAGCAAGAATAAAAGAAATTATTGATGGGTTTAAAAGTCAAAAAGAAATAAGTATTTTAGATAAAGAATTAAAAATTTATGCTCCTCATGGTTCTATATTTATATTTAATGATATCGATTTTTTTAAATCATTACCGGAGTTTGAATGTTTTTTATTTGGAGAAGAAATTTTTATCGCTGAGGAAGCTATCAAAAGTAATCAAAATATTATATATCAGTCAACACTAAAAGTATACGACGAAAGACATGCATCAATAAGTTTATTGAGCTGTAATTTTGTACGAAGTTTGTATTATAAAAGTATAGATTATTTATTGAAAAGGTATTATTAATTCTATGAAATCTTCTTATGCTGTTTTTATACAAATTATGTTTTCTGCTACAAATTTTCTTGTATTTTTCATTTTTACTAAGTTACTAGATCAAAATAATTTTGTCTTTTTTTCTACATCTGTAGGTGTAAGTATTATGGCTTATGCCATAGCTGAAGGTGGTATTTCTTATATAGCACCAAAGATATTATCATATAGTCATCGTAGCAGGAAAAAGTTGACATCAGCATTTGTAACTATTTGTATATTTTTGTATGTGATATTTACTGTAATCTTTTTTAATTTATGGAACTTTTTATCAGATAAGCCTATTGATATTCTTTGGATGTTGGGATATAGCTTATATTTTTCCCCCGTGTTATTGATGCCTTCTTGGCTCACAGCATGGAGTATAAAGTTAGATGATATTTTAATAATAACTTTTTTTAGATTATTGACACTTGTATATTTGTATCTTAATCCAACTTTAGATGGATTGATAATTGTATCAACTATCTATATGCTTTTTCTACTTATTTACTCTTATTATATGAATAAGAAGTATGATATGTTTTCTTTTTTTGATAAAATATATTTGATATTAGTATTGAGTAAGTTAAGAGAAGTTTTTTTATCAAAAACAATTACATATTTTGTATATAGTTCTATTCCATTGGTAATAGCCTCAAATTTTGGAAGTTCCATTTCTGCTTCTTATATATTAGGTGAAAGGATAAAATCTCTTTATTCTACATTATTTCAACCAATCATCCAAGTGGTTTATTTATGGCAGTTTCAAAGTAAAGTTAGTAAATCAAAGAAAAAAAATATTATTTTTGGATTAATAATTATAAATATTACAATTTTGATTTGTTCATATATCTTTATACAATTTGGTTATTTGAATATGTTAGGTAAAAGATTTAATCAACTAGAAAATATACAATTTTATATATGGGCTGCATTTATATCTATTAATACATCTTTATTTTTATATTTTAAAGTATTACCTGATAAATTATTTAGTATATTTAGAAATAGTGCTTATTTTCAAATGTTTATTTTTATTTTTTTATTTATAATAGTTTTTATGGATATAAGTATTAAACCAGCTTATATTTTACTTATTGGTGAATTGTCTATATTTATCTCTATAGCATATGGATTATTTAAACAGTTAAAGAAGGAGAATTTAGTTAAATGAATATATGGCTTATAATGAGTGGTGAACCACTTGAACAATTTGGAGAAAGACCACATAGAATAGGAATGCTATCTAAAATGTTAGTAGGTCAAGGTCATAATGTTACTTGGTTTACTACTAGTTACGATCATCAATACAAAAAATATTTTTACGATAAAACTACTAAAGTAAAAAATGGTTTTGGTTTAGATATGGTATTTTTACATTCAGATAGTATGTATAAAAAAAATATATCATTATCAAGAATTAAAAACCATAAAGAAGTATCTTTAGTATTTACTAAAGTAGCTGAAAAAGAAGAAATACCTGATATTATATTATGTGCATTTCCTACAATTGATTTAGCATATAAAGCAGTAAGATATGGTAAAGAATTTAATGTACCAGTAGTGATAGATGTGAGAGATTTGTGGCCAGATATATTTATTAATCCATTTCCTAAAATGATTCATCCTTTGTTAAAGATATTTTTAAAAGGCTATATTAGGCAAACTACATATATTTTTGAAAATTGTTCATCTGTTATAGGTGTATCACAAAAATATCTTGATTATGGATTAAAATATGGTAGTAGAATTCAGAATACTAATGATAAAGTATATCCACTGGCATATCAACCACAAGTATTAGATGATAAAATATATAGAGAATGTGAAGATAAATATAAAAAACTTGGTATAGATAAAGAAAAAATTATAGTATGGTTTGTAGGTACTTTTGGTAGGACTTATGATTTATCAAAAATAATAGAAGTAGCTAAAGAGATAAATGATGATAATATACAGTTTATACTTACAGGTGATGGTGAAAATGCTATAGCTTGGAAAGAGATGGCAAAAGAAAATAAAAATATTATTTTTACTGGATGGGTAAATCAAAATGATTTAACTTATTTGTCAGATATAGCAAATGTAGGACTGATGGCATATAGAAAAGGTGCACCACAAGGCTTACCTAATAAGATATTTGAATATTTATCAGCTGGACTACCAATACTTTCATCTTTACAAAGTGAGACCAAGACACTTTTAAAGAATGAAAATGTTGGATTTACATATGATGCAGATAATAAAGAAGAATTTAAGATGTTATTATTGAGGCTTATTACTAATAAAGAACTTCTTAAGAGTATGTCTACTAATTGTAAATTATTTTTTAAAAAGAGTTATTCTGCAAATAGCGTGTATTCAAATTTAGTAGAATATTTAGAACACACAGTAAAGGAGTATAGAAATGTATAAGATATGGATAAGGAGGCAAATCGTCGATGAAGATAAAGCCTTAGTAAATGTGATGTCACCAATGGCACAATTTGGTCTGAATGTTTTTGAAGGTATTCGAGGCTATTGGAATGTTCAAAAAAAGGTTTTGTATATTTTTAAACTTGATGAGCATATAGATAGACTTATGGAGTCTTGTA
>Ga0256826_1001654_pt1 | contig 13783 bp, 23 predicted proteins | sample CV79metaG_FD_185975 | JGI IMG/M metagenome (GOLD analysis project Ga0256826, IMG submission 185975) | Hydrothermal vent microbial communities from East Pacific Rise, Pacific Ocean - CV79 | ecosystem: Environmental > Aquatic > Marine > Hydrothermal vents | place: Pacific Ocean: East Pacific Rise...
CACTTAGCTACTAGATTTCAAAAGTAAAAAAAGTATAGAGAAGTAATATGAAAAATTTAACATTCGCTAAAGATGATATATTATCAGCACTATTGGATCTCACAAAAGATTCAATGGCAAGAGGTGAACTTACTCGCTCACTTGTAAATGCAAAAATAGAGCGTTTAGTTTCAAAAAAACAGTTTGAAAACAGAAAACTTGAGCAGGAGTTTGGTGGACTCCACGATATAGAACACTCTTGGAAAAAACTATCAGAGAAAAGTCGTACAAAGATAAACAAAAAAATTAAAATCATTAACTCGCTCATAAATCAGATTGCAAAATTAAGAGAGTATAGAGAAGAGTTGATTCTCTCTTCATTTTCCAATGAGCCGTTAAATAAGCTTGAGAGTAATATTAAAAGGGTTTTCAAATGGGAAAAGCCAGTGCAGTACAATGATATATTTAAAAGGGGATAAGATGTGTAAAACAATGAAGATAAATATACCTAGTGTTGCAACAAAGCAGTTGAGGTTACAAAGCTGTTCAGCAGGAACTAAACTAACAATATCAACTAATTGGTTGCCTCTGTTTGGATTCAATGGAGAAGATACACGTGTAGTTGAAGAGTTAATTGGTAAAGGTAAGGGTATTAGAGTTAGACTTGCTACTCCTAGTGACGAGAAGACTAAAAAAGTATACACACGGAAATACAACTCAAGAAAAAACAATCCTCTTGAGACACAACTTGATATTAGAAGCCAAAGATTAATCAATGAAGCATTTGGTTTTGATGTTAAAAATGTTCATGTACTATTTAAAGCAGACGAATTAGTTAATTTTTATCATTCCGTTGGTTTTATTGAAGCTAGTAGAGAAATTATAAAAAAAGATGTATATGTAAATATGTCTCTTTCAATCAAGGATAAATAATGAATAAGTATAATCAAATAATTACAATCGCAAAAATTAACGATATAGACTCTTCTCAAATGGAACTGTTGAAAGTTCTTAGTGCTATCCAATCAAAAGTTAAAGGAAACAAATTGGTTTCTGCTCTTCCGAAGATGGAGAGCAACAAGTTTGCTGTCTATCTTTTTGATAGTGATAAAGATGAAACAATTAAGTTGTTTGAATGGTTAGTGCTTCATACATTGGAAGGTCAAGAAGAACAAGTACTTAAAGCTATATATGAAAATATCAAGTAAAGGGAAAAAATGGCAATGACAAATATGAAACTGCAAAAACTACTGAACCTTATCTTGTTTACGGATGAGATTACAAACGAAACTGACAATGCTCATGTGGAAATCTGTGAAGAGTTTGATGCGAAAGAGAAGCAGATTAAAAATCTAATGGAAGATAAGCTAGTGTCACCCTTTACTATGCAAATGGCTGCTGAAATTGAAGATAATGCTTATAAGGGTAACTGGGAAGAGTGGATACCAACAAAAGAAGAGTGGCTTTGGGAGATGCAACATCATCAAGCTAAGTTGCAAAACGCAATAGCAGATAAAGATATAGACTTGATTAGAGAGTATAGTGCAGATGTTGGTAATCTTGCTGAAAAATCTTTTTCAGTTTTTGGGCACATCACTGAAGTAAGTTCTTCAAAGAAGGAGAAAAAATGCCACATTTAAAAACAGAGAATATAAAATTCAACTCGAAAATGTCAGAGATCGGTATTAGTTATTCGCAAGTGGCGGTGGTTTGTTGCTGCCAAGAGGAGAAAAACAATAAGAGATGAAGTAAATAAATTATTTTTTGTACCCTTATTTATAATTTTATAATATTTAGGTACAATAATCCAACACAAAGACCACAGAAAGGGAATACTAGAGTGTTTAAATTTATTAAATATAACAATGACCAAATAAAGGTCTATATCAACACAGAGCATACATATAAAACATACCTAGAGCTATTCCAAAAATATAATAAATCATTTCGATATAAGATGGTTTGGAATAAAGCAAATGGGATAGAGTATCTATATCGTGAATGTTATGATACACGTAAGCGAGTGTCTCTTGGAAGAAGAGACGAAAAGACAGAATTGATTATTAATAAATTTAAAGAACAAAAAATCGAACTTAAAACCTCACTAAAGAAATACAAAGAGCTTTTAAAGAGACAATCAAAATTGTGTAAGTTTGAGAAAATAAATAGAGTTCCAAATGTTTTAGTGAATATGCTTCGTGCAATCAATCAGTATGGGCTAGATGATAAAGTCATAATTATAGGAACTAATGCTCTTTATGCTTTTGAAGCTAGATGCGGTGTTTTTATGGAAGATGAACATTTAGCCACATTTGATATTGATATTTTCAATAAAAAAGAAAATATCAGTAGCGTTTAAAACTAAATTGCCTCAAAAAACATTAAAAGCTATATTGCTCGATACTGATAAGACATTTAAAAGATCTAAAGATGCATCATATCGTTTTTACAATGATGATGGGGTTGTTGTGGAGATTATCACACAAATCACTACCGAAGAAACAAAACAAGATGATTTTAGCGGGGTTCTTAATCTTGAAATTGATGGCATTAAATGGCTGAAGAGTTCAGAACTTTACAAGGTTATGGTTGTTGGTGAAAATGGTGTTTGTGCCAACATGACTACTGTAAACCCTCTTGAGTATGCTGTATATAAGTATTGGCTCGGCAAGCATGAGAGAAAAGACTATATGAAAAGAGAAAGAGATATTAATCAGGCAGCTTTAGTTACCGAGTTAATCAAAGAGTACATGCCTAATATAGAGATAAAAGAAGATGTAAAAAAAATCAAGAATATGTCTCATTTGGCAATTGAAGAATATATAGAAGATGTTATTAAGACCAACAATAAAGGAAAATGATGAAAACAATAGATATAAGCACAATTCATGAACAGGTAGAACAATCAGAGTCAACAGAGGAAATGATGAAGAAATTAGATGTTAAATATGAGGACTTTAAAGAAAAGTTGGAAGATTTTAAATATTCTTCTGACAAACTGGTGCTAATAAAGTCCTTTCCCGGTCAAGCAGTGTCTCACTGGATTAAGAGTGCTTTCAATAAGCATTTTTCTTTCGTTGTGTGCGAATACAATATTGACGAATTAGAACTAGCCATAAAGAAGAAGAAAAAACATAATGTCGCATGCATAGATATAGGGAGAATGAGTATTGATGAAAATAGACTGAGCGGACTACTACAGAGCCTAGAAAAATCAGACTTTAAGAAAATTATTATTCAGACTACTGTTATGTTGAAAAAGTAGGACCTTTAAATAAAATGAAAAATATACTAATGAACATTGAAATGACAAAAGCTATTTTAGATGACATTAAAAATCAAACAAGAAGAGCAGTAGTAAAGTTCTACGATCTATCTTTAGCTGAACCAAAAAAACACCCACTAGAATACAAAGACATGCCCGAAGACCTAGAGTTTAAAAACTTTCAAGGTTTTGATAAACTATGCTCCGTATTTTATAGCAAAAAGGAAGATAAGCACTATTGTTCTGATAATGTAAAATATAATAAAGGTGAAACTATATGGGTGCGAGAACCTGCAAAAGTAATATCTATTAATTATGGCTTAGATATAGACAAAATGACTTTTGAATATAGGGCTGATTCCAAAATAAAAGAAATTATAATACCAGATAGAATGAATGAAAATATATTCAACTATCCGAAATGGATTACAAGCTGTCAAGGAATACCAAACGGCTGCATAAAAGAAATGGCTCGTATCTTCTTAAAGATTACTAATATTCGTGTTGAGAGATTGCAAAATATAAGTTGGGAAGATGCTAAAGCAGAGGGTGGAAGAGTAACATATAATAATAGTGATAGATGTCCTGAGACAGGAATGCCAGCATCAGAGTATGAAACTAATTTTATAAATATATGGAATAAAACAGCACCAAAAGGCTACAAGTGGGAAGATAATCCTTATGTGTTTGTTTATGAGTTTGAGAAGGTGGAAAAATGAGCACAATGATATTTAAAGAAGACGAGATACTACAAATTTGTGGGCTAGATGCACAGCTGATTTTAACGGCATATTGTGTGAGCGATGCTCTTGGTGTTGCTGCAATAAAAAACTCTATAGGTGACTTTAGAAATGAAATATCAAAACATAAAGGAAAGTTTGTATCTCATCTCGACCTAGACTATAGATTTTATGTTTCAAGCCTTTTAAGCCTATCTATTGAGTCTGCTGATGAGGTACTAAAGGCTAAGATATTTAGTGCGATTGTGGTTCCGTCATGCTGATTATTGTCAAATAGACAAAAAGTATTTACAGTTATCGTTTTATTGGTTATGATCTATCAATAACAAGGGGATTAGATGAGAAAAATAAAACTTTCAGAGTATGTAACTGTAATCGAAGAAACAAACAAAGAGACTATCGACAGTTTGTGTTTTTTTGAAATGTATTTCTATGTTGCAGAAGGTTTAGAAAAAAAGACCAACGGAATGATTGAGATAGATAGCATTAATAATTTTATTAGAGCCGATAAGCATGTATATAAAGTGGAATTAACAAACAACGAAAACATACTATGTTATCTTGAAAAATACATTGTTTTTTTAATTTCAACTTATGGTGTAGATAAGAAGCCTTTCGTCTCTCATCTATCTCTCATCTGTTCCAAACCTCAAGAAGAGAACAAGAGTGTTTCTGAGGAAACTGTTTGGACAGATGTAGATTTAGCAAAAGTTACAGGTATCCCCAAAGACACACTTTCCACTTGGAAGACCACAGAGAAAGATAATTGGAGACAAAAGCACTATAGGTTACTAAAGTCTTTCAGTGAAAAAGATTTAAAGGAACGACTTGAAAATCTAATGAAGGATGCTGTATGATAGTCGCAACATTCAGATTCTACGAAAGAAACAACACACCGGAAACAGAGACAATACTAGCTAACACAATTGAAGAAGCAGAGGATTATCTTAGAGTTCTAAAAAGAAATGGAATATATAAGATTGACAACCTCAACATTGAGCACTCTTTTGTTGTAGGAAATGCAACAAATTTCAAAGTGTTCAGTAGAGACGAAAACGGATATCCAACTGTATTGGATTGGAGAGATAAAGACTCAGATGATAGTGGGAGAGTTCGCTATTGGACAGAGTTGCCTGCACGAATTAAGACGACAAGATAGATAAATTAAATTAAGGAAGCAAGATGTTAATAAGTGAAATGAAAATTCCAGCATATATCAACCTAGATAACTTCAAGGAGGTTCCACAGAATAAACTATCTCAACAATTAGATGTGATGGCAGGGAAAGATAAATGGCACAGAGGCATAGAAAGTGATGAAATTCATAGTTATAGAATGAGTCCAGTAGACGGCAATGAGATTATAGGTCTGATGATATTTCAAAACAATGCTCCACGAAAAGAATGTGTTAAATGTTTTGTGTTGAAAACAACATAATATATGCCGAAACTGTATTACTCGTTAATCTGAGTACATGGACAAAAAAGAACTTTTAAAGTAGCTATTTACCCTAAAATAGCCTCTTTAAGTGTTTGATACACTTTGAGTTTGTGGACAAGTTCAGAGAGCTAGTTTGTCCATATTCTCTATTAGCGAGTAGCTGTACTATAGGCTTATAAAATAAATCATACAAGGAAAAAACATGAAACTAACGGCACTAATAATTATGACACTATTGCTAACAGGATGTGTTGACAATCCACTAACTGAATCCAAGGAAGAAAAAGCAATTACTTCTCTTGAGGGTGAATTCACGAAATATTTGATTACTGTTACGGACAAAAAACAGATTAAGTCTTATTTACAAAAAGAATACCCTGCCATTTACAAGAACGATACCGTTAAAATACTATCGTTTGGCTCTGAGCCTTGTGCAAATAATGTATTTATAAACCTAAAAGATGGAATAGAAATTAAGCTCACTACCCCATGTATAGGTCTGAGTTGTGGAGCAAGAAGAGATGATGTAATTCTTTATACCAAAAACAAAGAAAAAATAAAAGATGCGATTAAAATGTATATTGAACAACCAAAAGAAGAATCAACTCTTTCACTTAGTCTTTCAGATTACAAAGGAAGTATGTTGATGGCAGTTGAGCGAATTGAAGAACAAAACCTCAAAACAATAAAGGATTTTAAAAACAGGTTTTCCCTAAAGTTTGTAAAAGCGAAAGTAAATAGTTTTATCCGTATTCCAATTGAAGGTAAAGAATCTAGGATTGATATTGAAAAAATAGATGTTTTATTTAATAATGGATGTAGGACGGCTATCGAAGTAAAAGCAGAGTTTTTAAATTTATTGGATCATAGATTTATTCCCGACAATATTGCTGTTGAGTGCGATGGAAGAAAATATAAATTTATTCTCTTAGATTTAGATGGGGTCATTGGACTCAACACACATTTTGATAAAAAAAGTAGTTCCTTTGTGAGAGAACTTAAAACTATAGAAGGTGTAATTGGTGAAGAGATTAGCTCAGACAGAAAGCAAATCAAAGAAAAAAATACTTCGCCAGAAAACTTTGAATTTCCAACGATGGATAAAGACACACAAAAATCCCTTGAAAAAACTATAGAATATCTTGAGAAAAAATAGCCCATATATTTCTATTAACGAGTAACTGAGATTAAAATTCAAGGAAAAAATATGAAACTTAACGATAAATACGAAACGATAGTAAACCCAGAATACATAATGTTTTTAAATAAAGAAGATCAAGAGTTAGCCACAAGTAAAGTATTAAAGATTGCATTTAGTGGGAACTCTCTTCAATTGAGATATGAAACAGAAGAGCTTAGACAAAAAGATTGCGATAGGCTCGATGAGGTTTTGGATATGCTTCAAAAGTAAAGTGTAAACTAATTGTTTTTTTGAGGATTAACAGTCTTGCTTAACCTCTTCAACTCAAAGTCAATATATCTCATTCTTTTCTCTTTATGGTTTACGATCTCATAAATTCTACTATAGGTGTGATATTCAGAATCTATCTTAATCATCTCAACTTCAAGTTTTTTAATTCGATAGACAGAGTAGGGGATAGAGATTAAATACAGACTAGACACTTCATATCTATCCTTCACTTTTTTCACACTAATATTATCGATGCTGCATGGAAGATAATGAGTGAGCCATTTTTTAAAGCTTTGAACCGAACGAAAATTTCTATTTCTATATCTGTCTTGGCTAAAGTCTGTTATGTGGTTTTTTATCTTTATAAACTTTCTCTCGTTTATAAGTATCCCATTCTCTTTGAGGTCATCTAATAGGATATTCATATCAACAAATACTTGTCTTCTGTCTTGAGAGTAATAAACTATCTCTTCAATAATTGCTTTTCTTACAGAGCTTGATATTTTAGTTCTATTGTTTTTTATTTTAACCCCATACACATAGACAAGATGACTGACTATGCTACTGGTGTATTCTTTGAAAGCTTTACTAAGTTCCTTCTTATCAAAGTAGAAGAGATCATTATCAACCACAATTGCATCAACTTCATATCTCACTATCGCTTCTTGTATCGTAGAGTTGTATGCACTGCTCTTTGGTTTGTTGTGATTAATGCTGTTGATTAGTTTTTGGATTTGACTAATGGCTAGAGTTTTTATTTTATTACCTTTTGTGGAGCGATTTTAAAGCATTTTAACATATGATTAGTGAAACTATGATTTATAAATATATAAAATACAAATCAAAAATGATTTATAAATATTGACATTGCAAATCACAACAGATATAATCACTATAAAAAAGAGGACAACATGGATAATTCAAAGAGATGGATATGGGAACAAGAGCAATATCCTAGCTTTACATTTGATAGTAAACTTATCAATCCCCTAATACAGAAAGCCACACTGCTCCAAGGGTACCTTACTGCGTTTACAGGAGTATTAAATAAAGAAGAGTTAACTAAAAAATACTTGGAAGTCTTGACTGATGAAGCAATCAGCACATCAAAGATAGAGGGGGAACATCTCAATAGGGATAGTGTAAGAGCCTCAATAAGGAAAAAGCTTGGACTCTTTAATTTAAGTGAAGCCGCAACAGATCCTAAGACGGATTACCTTATAGGCATTTTAATAGATGCAAACACTAACTATGAGCAAGAACTTGACCTTGAGAGAATATTTGGATGGCACAATGCTCTGTTTCCTACAGGATATAGTGGTTTTTTAAAGATAAATGTAGCTAAATTTAGAGGTGAAGAGCCTATGGAGGTTGTATCTGGCGGAATAGGCAATGAGAGAACTCATTATGTTGCACCACCCAGAGATGCACTTGATGATGAAATGAAAAACTTTCTCAAATGGTTTAATACAAAAGAGAGTACTTTAGTCAAAGCAGCTATTGCTCACTTATGGTTCGTTGTTATTCATCCTCTTGACGATGGCAATGGAAGAATATCACGAGCTATCGCAGACTTGGTTCTATCAGAAATAGAGCAATCTAAAATATCAAAACTTTATTCCATGTCTTCTGCGATCAACAAAAATAAAAAGAGCTATTATGCGATATTGGATGAGACTACAGGTTTCAAACGCAAGAAAGACAAATCCTTGGATATAACTGGTTGGGTGGAGTGGTTTTTAAGTACTCTTATTATTGCACTTGAAAATGCTCAAAATAGTTTAGGGTATATCTTACAAAAAACAGCATTCTGGGATAAGCATAGGGATAGCAATCTAAATGCAAGACAAACTAAGGTTCTCAATAAAGTGTTGGATAAAGGTATTGATAATTATGAAGGTGGGCTCAATAATAGAAAATATGTTGCTATTGCTAAAACGAGTACAGCTACAGCAACAAGAGATCTAAAAGATTTACTAGGTAAGGGTTGTGTTAAGCTAAAAGAGGGCACAACAGGGAAGAGTAGTAGCTACATCGTTGTTGTTCCTGCATGAAAAGGATAATAAATATGTTTACAGTTAAGTATGATTTTAAAGATACACAGTGTGAGAGTTTTATCGAGTTGATTGAGGCAATCAAAATAATTCCGGACAACTCTTGTTTCTCGATAGTTGACAAAAGGGAATCACTCCAAAGTGTTGTATTCTTAGACAAGAAAAACAGCGGACTTTTTGAATCTTATGGAGAAGAAAAAGAATTCGATATTGAAAATCTAACCGGAGAAGCAATATGAATAAAACAAAAAAACTCTTGATAGATATAACATTTTCTCTTTTGTATAAAAGAGGCTATTGTGCGACATCAATTACGGATATTCAGAAAGAATCAAAAATTACAAAAGGTGCAATATATTATCATTTTAAAAGCAAAAATGATTTAATTTTATCTTCAATAAAATATTATCTTGAAGAGCTATATGAAAACCTATGGTTTGCACCCCTAAGAGATACAAGTGACCCATTGGATACAATTCTTAAACAAATATCTACTCTTTGTGAGCATTTTTCCTCTAAAAACCACTATTTAAATGTAGAGAATGGATCACCGCTTGGTGTCTTTATTGCTGATATGAGTGATAAGGATGAAGTAATTGCCCAGTACTTAAGAGATGTAACATTTCGTTTGACTGAAGCAATGTGTGGTGCATTAAATGGAATTACAGTGGGGGATTTTAATGCAAAGACGGAATCAAAATTTATTGTTTCTTCAATAGAAGGTGCAATGGTATGTGCTAAAGCCTACAATAGTATCGAGTCTCTTTGTGATTCACTCCAATTAACAAGTTGTTATGTGAAACAAATTACACAAAAGTAATAAAAATAGTGAAACATACTATGAAAATGAATAAAAACACTAGTAGCTGTAAAAGTGAGTTAAGATAGCTTTGAGATAGATTAATTTTGTAGTATTATTAGTGTCGAAGAAACAAAAAAATGATTCATTCAATTGATAGGAAAAAAAATGAAAAATATAACCGCTAAAGCCTCTTTTTTATTTGTAATTTTGATTTTAAGTGCATTAAGCAGCATGGCAATACTTAATTCTTTAGCTGACAAGAATAGCGAAGAATCAATTGCGGAATACAACCAAAATCTTAATATACAAGTACAGCAATTTATTAAAGACAATAGTATAGCTCCTGTCCATCCATACAGCCTCGTTACTCCTGATTTTTTTGGAGATGGTGGAGTTTTTATTGTTGACAGCAACGACAGAATGACTCTTTTTTTAAATTATTACGATAATAATGTGTCAGTGGAGTTGTCTTTTTTTGAATTGCTAAATCCTGTAAACAGTGCAGATCTTGTATACATAGCTGAAAATAACGAAGAAATTGTTAACAAAATCAAAGCAGCTCTTCTGTTGAAAGCTCAAGAACCAGAAAGATAACAGTTGAGATTCAAGGATAGCAATGAGTGAACTGATGCAAATAATGTCAATAAATAAAAAATTGCCAGAGCTTTATGAAAAACAAGTTTTTAATAAAGATGGAGGACTTGACTTTGCAACAGCAATTACAGGACCACCTATTTTTGTATTTATAGTTTTGAATAGTGTATCCAAAAAAGAGAAAGAGCTTATTCAAAATGGAGAAGTCTCCGTAGGTGTAGTTGCTATAAATACCATTCCTTTTTTGGTTGTAGACTATGGAAATGGATTGCATTTTGATATGCCAATATTAGCACTTTCGGAAGAGTTCACGGTTGGTGATAATGCACTTAATATAGTGATGATTAATGGAAGAGACCATTGTGTGCAAAGCATAAGGGTTCTAGGATTAAAAACTGAGCTTATAAGAGAGTTAATTGGTAATGTTGAAAAAATGCAATTTGATAGGAATATTGCAAAAGTAATAACCGAAAGTATATACAACTCATATAGCACTGAAGATATATTGAGAAGATGTAAAACACAAGTATTTAGTAAATCACACAAAGGAAATTAATGGAAACATATAGAGTTGAGGTAAAAATAGGCGAAGATATAAAACTGGAAGAAATAGAACAGAGTGAAGATGTTTTGCAAAAAGACCTCTCTTTGCTTCTTTCTGCATATGACATAAAAGTTCAACATATAATCAGTGATGCAGTTGAATATGGAACATCAGCATGCTGGTGTGGCTCTCAAAACTTTGGGTACAAAATAGCAAAACACACAGATGACGACAAGCATATAAAATATGTTTTTGGATGAACTTAGCTCATATGACTATATTGGCATTGTAGGTGTAGGAATTCTTTTTTATGGTTATTTTCGATTTACTCAAGAGGAAAACAAGATGTTGTTTTTTCTAGTGTTCAATGCAATTGGAAGTAGCTTGGTGGCAATTAGTTTTTTAGATAAATGGAATCTCTCAGGGTTTTTGATTGAAGCCGGATGGTTTTTTATAAGTATATTTGGAATTGTTAAATTAAAAAAGGATAAACATTGCAAAGAAATATAACACTGATTAGTATTATGATTGTTGCTTCAGTTGTTGGCACGTTTCTCGGTGAGTTTATAAAAGAATATTTTTAAATATAATTTTTATTAAAAAATATAGCATATAAGAAAAATGCAATTGAATTGTTTAGGTCGCTTATACTTCTAATAGTGTATGATCTATTTTGATATCTGTCCTCGATAGCATAGACATATGCTTTTTGATTGATGAGATATTCATCTATTTTTTCAGGTTTTAAATAAGAGTTACCCCTTGAAACATCGTGCACCATTCCAAATTCATCAACAGCGATTACATGTGTTTGAGGAATCTCTTCATCTAGAAAATCAATAGCATAGATATCAAACCCACTATTAAGTGCAAGGACTCTGTTAACTATTCTGCAATCACCCATAGACCTATTGTTATCTTGAAATTCGACTAAGTGAATTGCCTCGTATTCTGGAACCTCTTCAATGATATTCAAAGATATAATTATTATCGCAGCAAATATGCCAGTAAATAGGAATGCACTTATGTATTTTTTCATTATTTTTTACCTTTTTTTACCTTGAACTTTAGACCATATCCATATCTTTCATCATTTTCAATAAAGACATCTGCATCAAAGATAGCACTTTTCCCATGTAGGTTTTCAGTAAATACATTTTTCTTCTTTAGTAAGCTCTCAGAGAATTCAACCTCATCGATATCTAACTTGAAATTATCAATAAATCCGCTAACCTTATTCTTCCATAATACAAACTTGCAATCTTTATTGTTGCAGCTATAGTTTTTTTCATAAGCTATAATATGGCCAGTGTCACATTCTTTACATTTACATACTTTTAATGACTCATAGTACTTCTTAATAACCTTAGTTGCTTCGAGTTTACTGTTAAATGCATTTTCTTTAACCTCAACACCTTTACTTTGAATCATTTCAAGAGTTTTCGTCTGTTCAGCACTAGGCTTTTCTTTTTTATATGTTTCCATATCTTTGAAATCATACTTCTTGTAAAGCTCTTCTATTAAAGTGTCATACTCTTGGATGAGTTGATCTTTATCGGCTTCTCCATTTTCAATTTTACTCAACTCTTCTTCAAATGTTCTTGCATGATTTATATCGGTCAGCCAATCGGCATTTTCATTCGCCCAGTTTACTAATGCTTCAGCAGTTAATGTTGGTTTCAGCATACCTTTAACACTCTGTACATATCCTTTTTTAATTAGCTCTGGTATTATATTTGGCAGTGTAGATGGTCTTCCTATACCCTTATTAGTCATCGTTTCAATAAAACGGCCTTCCCCATATCTCTCTGGACTTTTTGCTTTTCTTGACCAGTTATCAATTTCTTTAGGTTCAAGAACAGAGTTTATGTATAGAGTAGGCGGATTATTTTCAAATTTATCAAATCTTTTAAAAAATGGAACATAGTATCTTCCAACAATCTCCCATCCATCAAATACTTCCTCTTTTGTTTCACTTTTGAGTTTTATATCTCCACATGTAATTTCAGTTTTTGTAGATATATGAGAAGAGTTGGTCATGAAAGTAGTAAGAGAAATTTTGTATATATAGTCATACACCCTATACTCTTCTTCACTTAGATACTTTCTTATATTCTGAGGAGAGTACTCAGGGGTAAGATAAACTGGTCTGATGGCTTCATGTGCATCTTGTGCATTCTTTTTGTTCTTATACTCTCTCTGCTCAGAAACAACATAATCGTAACCAAGTGGACCATCTTCTTTTTTGATAACCATATAGGGGATAATATCAAACGCTTCTCTGGCAATTTCTGTTGACATTCTATATGAATCAGTTCGTATATATGTGATAAGCCCAATTTTTTCATCTCCAATCTTAATACCTTCAAATAACTTTTGAGCAATAGTTGCAATTTGTTTAGTCGGGTATTTGTAAAGATAAAAGACATTACTCATTAATGAAGAGAAAAGTATCGGCTTTGGTGGCTGTATATCTTCATATTCAACGTCATGAAGTGTAACTATGTGTGGATCGTTCTTTAATTTTGCCACATCAGCATAGAAAAGCTCATCATCCATACCCTCTATGTATTTTTTCTCCCCAATACAAAACACTTCCTTATCTTCAACACGATAAGTGGCAGATATTTTTTTATAGTAGTATGCATCAAAATTGTTTATCTCTTTTTCTCTTTCCACTAAAATGGCTAAAGATGCAAAACTAACTCGTCCTATACCTTCAATTATTACCGACTTGTTATCCCTAAGTACATATTTAAGCAGAGGAGTCAATCTGTATCCAACTAGCCTATCAATCAGTCTTCGTGAATATCTTGCATTTACAAGCTCTTTATTTAAATCGATGTCGCCCTCAGTTTTATCTATGAGTATCTCTCGAATCTTTTTTTTACTAATTTCTGAAAAGAGCACCCTCTTGTATTGATCAGCACTCAGTCTAAATTCATCTATAATGT